>ERZ795053.18-NODE-18-length-186971-cov-8.334086_pt1 | contig 186971 bp, 148 predicted proteins | sample MGYA00375137_ERZ795053 | MGnify/ENA primary metagenome ERZ795053 (study PRJEB30182, sample SAMN05720284) | activated sludge metagenome | isolation source: Anaerobic digester | place: Hong Kong | collected 2014-12-17 ... | reverse complement strand
GATGCCGGTTCTTTAGCCGGCATTTTCGTTTTGCGACAACAGGGCGAGAAGTTTATCCCGAGAGCGTAGCGACTCGGGAAGACCTGCTTTGCCCACCGAAGCATAGCGAAGGTGGAGCGGAGCAACTACAAAAGAGTGAGAGTGTGACCGAGAATGAGCAATTCACTCCTTAGTGTCAAGTATTATCCTGTGTTCCGGACCGGTTACACCTGCCAGGTTTACTGTCCTGATCAAAAGCTCATGTCTTTTTGCTTTCAGCGGCAGTTTAAAACCTGCTTCAGTTTTGTTCCATTCCCCGGCCGGTAATTCTTTTACCTGGTATTCCTTTAAATTGGGAGTTGTTGACTCAAGCCTGATATGCGCAAGCTTCCCGTCGATCTCAACCTGTGAAACAATAGTGTTCGGTGTCCAGTAAATCTCATTGGGGTCCTGTATCAGCTTCATGAATTCGGGCTTTGCATAGGCCCAGTGTGGTTTCCCGCCCCAGATCCATGTATTGTTCTTAAAGAAATCATCTTCGTACATTATCAGCAGATCCTTTTCAACGGGCCACCTCGTAAAAGGATCATTATATCCATGCCACTCTATCCATGTATAGGTCCGGGCATTCTGTACCTTGCTGTATCCTGTTTCGGCATCAACATCGAATGCGATGCGCTGAGGTCCCTTAACCTTTACAATATCTGCTGCATTGTTCTTCAGAAATTCCTCACGTATTTCCAGTGCCGACAATGGGATTCCCTGCTTTTCAAAATGATGGTCATATTTTGCATCCGACAGAAACCATTTGTTATACTGGTTAAGCCATACCTCATTGATCCCATGGTGCCCGTCGGGGCCTCCTTTAACTCCCGGGCCGGCTCCGATCGTGCGTGTCACATAACCATAGGCATTCAGAACAGCATTCTGGACAGACATATAATGACCACAGTGGAATCCCTGTCCTTTGAGCGCTGTATCAAGAATAAACTCCGGATTACCTTATCCGGGGTGAGACTTCTCAAAATCACTGATCTTAATGACCGATTTGATCCAGTGCCTCAGTAACAGGATCCTTTTAAATTCATCAGTTTCACCGTGGAAGATCGTATCCAGCTGAAATTTCTCAACCATGTGACTGAACCCTGGAGAAGTCAGATCTTCATAATCCTGAAAAATAGTATTAGGATGATAAGGGGGATTATCAACCTCAACATTTTGATAAGTTCTTTTTCCGCATCCGGAAAGGATAACAAACACCAGAAGAACTACCAGATTTGTTTTCATTACTTCGATTTAGATTATAGAACTGCAAGTAAATTCCAAAGGTTACATTGCTTTTGTGTTTTGTCGAATTAAGAACTAACTTTGATAAGTGGGGCGTTTCCCTTTGTATCGGATCCCTGATTATAGAATTCAAAATTAGTCAAGCACACTGTTAAAATCAAAATAATATGATCAGAAAGATCTTTACCAGCCAGATTTGTTTTTTGGCATCTATCTTGTTTTTACTGCTGCCAATGAATTCTTCTGCTCAAATTCCCGATCATCTGACAGTGATCAAACCAGAGATGATCAATGATGTTCTTACAAATCCCTTGATGGGTTTCATGACTCTCCAGCATTTTAACGGTGATGACATGAACCAGCCTGTCCTCGAAAAGTATAAGGATATCCGGCTGACAACGGGAGATCATACAAAACAGATGGAGGCTGTAAAGAGGATCGATTACGGGCCCGGAGGAGGTAATCCTTTAAATGTCAGTGAATTAAAAGCATTGGGGTTGAATGTGATCCCCTACCCCAGGCAGGTTAAAACCGGAGGAGACGACTTTGTCATTAATGGAAAATTATCAATTATCCTTGATAAGAATGCCGGAACTGCTGACCGGTTTACTGCGGAAGAACTCATCAAAGATTTAAAAAACAAATGGAACATCCAGGCTCAAATCGGAAATGAAGGAACGGGGGCTGAACTTGTCTTAACCCGTCGTCAAACACCGAAAACGCTTCCACGTCAGGGGTATCAGCTCAATACTGCCAGAAACAGACTGGTGATAAAAGCCAACTCTGAAGAGGGATTATTCTATGGTACCCAGACATTTCTTCAACTTATTAACCTAAATGCCTCATCATGGAGAGTCCCCGGTATGTTTATTACCGACTGGCCTGATATTGAAAAGCGTGCAGTACACTATGATACAAAACACCACCAGGACAAAGCTTCCTATGTTAAGAGCTTTATCAGGGAACTGGCCTCATACAAAATAAATATGCTTGTATGGGAGTGGGAGGATAAGTTTGCTTACCCCAGCCATCCCGAGATCGGTGCCCCCGGAGCTTTTACGATGCAGGAAATGCAGGAGCTGACACGTTATGCACAAAAATACCATATTCAGATTGTTCCGCTTATTCAGGGACTGGGACATGTCAGTTTTATCCTGAAATGGCCTCAGCATAAACATCTGAGGGAGATAGAAGCTTCTAACTGGGAATTTTGCCCACTGAAACAGGGTAGCTATGATCTGTTGTTTGACCTCTGGAAAGATGCCATCGAGGCTACCCCGGGGTCTGAATATATTCATATCGGATCTGACGAGACATATGAACTGGGTACATGTGAACATTGTAAAGCCAAAACTGCAGAAATCGGAAGAAGTGGATTATATCTCTACTTTATTAACAGATGTGCAGCGTTCCTCCGGTCGAAAGGCAGGAAAGTTATGGCATGGGAAAGACCTATGGGCTGGACTGTGGGTAACTCACCTGCAAAAGGGATTGAACCGGTTAAAGGACTTGTTCTGACAGAAAGTTATAACTATGAAACTCCCGATCTGAAATATGCCAGGGAAGCAAGGTCCCGGGGATTTGAAGTATTTGCCTATGATCCTAACCCGGGAGTGGTGCCCATGATGGTGCCCTACATTTTCGAAAAAGGCGAGGAAGGTGAACTCAGAACCGGAAGCCTTGAAAAATCATACCGGTTCCTTTCACATACTGCCACGTCAGGAGTATTCAACGGGATGATCTCCACATCATGGGATGATGACGGCCTGCATAACCAGATGTGGATGATGCATTTCATCAATTCTGCCGCATGTTCATGGAACGGAAGCAAACCGTCACCTGAAGAATTCACTGAGTCCTATTTTACCAGCTACTTTGGAAGACAGGCAACTGACATTGCTGAACTTTTCAGACTCCTTAATGAGGGAGTCTATTATTATGCCTGGACAATGGAAAGGAATGTCTGGCACTACGGTGAGATAGGCCAGACACATCTCCCCGATCTTCCCAGAGGCGATGCACTGGAATATGATCCGTACTGGAATACTGAATACAAAGCAAAGGTTGCCGAATCGGAGGACATACTTGTCAAAATGAACCGGGCGCTGGAGATCATCGGAAATAATATTAAGGCCGGAGCCTGCCATGGTTATGATTTTGAGATCTTCCGGACTACGGCCGAACTTGTAAAACATACATGTCTCACTTACATCGACCTCTCAAACCTTGAATATACCATTCGGAAAGCACATGTGAGCAGGTTTGTTGACTATAATGTTTCAATTGACAACCTGCTAAGAGCACAGCAGATAATTGAAGATATCCTTAAAAGAAGGGAAAGGGTATTTAATGACCTTGTTAAAACATATGAAATAACAAGGTTCCCCAAAGGATTCAGTACTCCGGATAAGAAATTCTTCTGGCAGCAGGACAGGGCAAAACATTTCGCCTTCCGCAGACCTGATATGTCATTCCTCATCTATGACGAGCAACTTCTGGATCTGGAAGGTTACCTTGAAAAACTTAAGGCTTTTATTGAGTTTTTTAAGGAAAATGGGACCAAATGAATCTACCTGTGGAAAAAAGAGATATTTTAAGACGGACATTGAATTTTGTATAATTACCACCTTCCCAGTAGGTCTTCATAAAAGTCTCTTTTTCAGCTAAGATTGTAAGGTCCACCTGCACTGACGCTTTGGAGGATAGAAGTCGCAAAATTCGCAAGGCTAAACTGTTGTTACAGAGATCTTTGCGGCCTTTGTGTAAAAACTATGTGACCTTTTCGGTTAAAGGATTTCATCCATTGAATCCGTCTCAAATACATTTCCCACCCGGGGGGGAAATGAAAGGGGGATTGATTTAAATCTATGTATCGAATAGAAACCATAGATAACTTAGTGAGAAAATTAATATCTTAACCGCACGATGTGTAATTAATTACTACAACTATGAAAAAGTCGGGATCAGGGATTGCAATATTGTGCCTGGTATTACTGATTCTGATGTCATGCCGGCCTAAACAAAAACCAGGTTCCGGTGTGAAAGGCACAGAGGATTTCCCTAAAGAACTGATAAAATTCAAACCCTTTGAACATAATCCGGTTTTCAGCGGAACAAGTGAAGAGACCTGGGATAAATCTATCCGTGAGAGAGGTTTTATACTTCATGACAATGGATTATTCAAAATGTGGTATACGGGATACAATAACAGTATCAGTGAGACCAAATACCTTGGGTATGCAACATCCCCGGATGGAATAAAATGGACCAGATATGAGAAGAATCCGGTATTTAACCAGAAATGGACCGAGGATATGTTCGTATTCCGGTTTGGAAATAAGTATTACATGTACGCCGAAGGATTAAATGATGTTGCACATATGCTTGTTTCCGACGACGGGATCACCTGGCAGGAACAGGGAGATCTGAAAATCCTTACGACAGGAGGAGACACCATTCCCGGTCCTTATGGAACACCATCAATCCTGATCAGGAACGGGAAGTGGTATTTGTATTATGAAAGGAACGATGAGGGAATATGGCTGGCAGTGTCGGATGACCATATGATATGGACCAATGTGCAGGATGAACCAGTCCTGAAAAAGGGTCCGGGTAATTATGATTCCGGAGCTGTAGCCTGCAACCAGGTAATTGAATTCAGAGGCAGGTATTATATGTATTACCATGGCACTTCAGATGCCGGCTGGGCAGATCCGGGAGCTGCTTCCATCTGGACTTCAAATGTAGCCATGTCATCAGACCTGGTAACATGGACAAAATACTCCGGGAATCCTGTAGTCGAAGGGGATCATTCCAGTCCGGTAATGGTTTATGATGGCAGTGACTATCGCCTGTATACAACGCACGATAAGGTGTGGCTCTATTATCCGGATTAAGACAGCGGCATTCTGGAATCTTAAGAAATGAAATGAGCAATCCGATCGGACATTACCGGGCTTCGATGAACTCCTTGCTCCACTTAAAGTAATTATTCGCATGAATGGCATATAGCAGCAATAGTGTCTTCACCACACATTCCTTCGAGAACGATCTGATTCTTTTCTTCTGCTGTGAAAGTTCGACGGGTCCGTCTTTTGATTTGGCTTACGTTTTACCCTGTGAAGTGTCAGCGGATAGTTTATCACTGCAAACCAAAGGTTTCTAAATTTAAAGTTGCTATATTGTAATCCTGTTTCTTCCATCATTAATTCCCATGAAAATCACTATATTCAAATTACTGTTCCTGGTCATTATAATTACTGTTACAGATACTGCACGCGCACAAGATCTTAAACAAGAAACCGGACCTGGTTTTTTTGGAGGAGCAGTTTCGGCTACCAGTAATGGAATTTCATTCATCCCATATATCTCTCTGGGCAGACCTGCTGTTATATTTGATATGCGTGTGGGTAAAAATAACCTGAGTTTTGAACCGCAGTTTCGCTTTGCCGCCAATGGTAAACCCTGGGCTTTTGTATTCTGGTGGCGCTATAAATTATTGAACACTGACAAATTCCGGATAGATCTGGCAGGCCACCCTTCTGTTGTCTTTAAAACAACTTCTGTACCCGACAACGGAGGTTTTAAAGATGTTCTTGTAAGTACACAATACCTGGCGGGTGAAATTTTCCCAAACTACAACTTCAGTAAAAATGTGGGCGCAGGTATTTACTACTTTTACAGCCGGGGACTGGGATCCGACATGACAAGAAATACTAATATGCTGGCACTGAAACTCAATTTCAACAACATCAGACTATCAGAGATGTACTACCTCCGGTTCTTTCCCCAGATCTATTACCTGAGACTTGATAATAATGACGGATTCTATGTATCTGAAACAGTCTCCCTGCTGAGAAAAAATTTTCCGCTTTCAGTCTCTTCTCTCATCAATAAATCCCTCAGCACTGAAATACCGGCCGAAAGTGATTTTATCTGGAATGTGACCCTGACATATACCTTCAACAAGGAATACATTGAAAAATAATGTCATTCTGAGCAAAGAAGTATCTCATTAATCAAACCGGCACTGACGGAATAAAATACGTATTTAAAACCGTATTATAATACGGTGATCCGGCCTGAGTCAGAATCTATGATACATGTAATCTCAACCCCATTCCTGTTAAGGCTTTCCGTAGTACCGGCCAGGCACTGCGGGAGTGGAAAACCAAACACCTTATATTCTGAGATACCACAGATTACCACTGATCGTTAAAGTAGTAATTTCCGTTTTTATCCTGTTACTACTTACTTATTCCATTGAGATAATAATTTTTATTTTGGCCAAAAGATCGGGCTAAAGGAAAATAGAATTAGTAAATTACCTGCACCTTTTCATATAAAAAATGTAAATGCTGAAGTATTGGTTAGAAACCCATTTCTTGATAAGGATACAAAATCACAATACCTGAAACATTATTATGATAGATTGACCATGCTAAATGAAAAATGATCAAAATTTGTAGTGATAAATTATGAAAAATAAAGGCAGAATTGTAGTTCTCGACACAGGTTATAAATCCTATGAAACTGAGCGCAGCTTGCTGGAGGAAAACGGATATATTTTTGAGATCTTTCCGGGAGAAAGGGATGATTACCTTGGGAAGAGAGAATTTGCTTCAGATGCGGCAGGTTTGTTTGTCCGCTGGACCAGGCTCGACAGGGAATTTTTCTCATTTACACCAATGCTGAGAGCCGTCAGCAGGTATGGTGTCGGTTTTGATAATATAAACCTTGAAGATGCCAGCAGGTCGGGAATCAAAGTTGCTAACGTGACTGACTATGCAAATCATTCCGTATCCGATCATGCACTTGCGCTGATGTTCAGTCTTATAAGGGCAATCCCCCAATCGGCTAAGGCCCTGAATTCAGCTTATGGTAAGCCCGGCAGGGAGGATGTTTTTGAGCTCCATGACAAGACCCTGGGGATCATTGGTCTTGGCCGCATAGGAGGTACTTTTGCAATTAAAGCAAAGACATTATTCAGGGAAGTTCTGGCTGTGGATCCTTACATCCCCGACAGCCGCTTTCCTGAATGCGGAGCCAGGAAGGTTTCTTTACGGGAAATGCTTGAAAAAAGTCATGTTATTTCTATTCATTGCAATCTGACTCCGGAGACAAGGCATATTATTGACGCGAAAGCTTTTTCCATGATGAAAAATTCACCGGTACTGATCAACACCTCGCGGGGAGGGACGATTGACGAGGAAGCCCTGAAGCATGCCTTACAGAACAAGCTTATTCATTCAGCCGGTCTGGATGTCTTCCGGGATGAACCGCCGGGCGACAGCATGAAGGAAGTGCTGACTCATCCTGATGTGATAGCCACCGGTCATAATGCCTGGTATTCAATCAGTTCTATGAGCGCTCTGCAGCGCAGGGCTGCCACTAATCTGATTAGTCTTTTAAACGGCGAAGAAGTTGAGGATTGCCTCAACTGACAGATTGATAAGAGCCTGTTTCATAGGGTTCTTTTTTGTTCTTTAAGGCAAATTGAGTAAATTTAATCTAAATTGGGTGGAAGAAGCATGGTTAACAATACACCATATATTTTGAGATATCACTCATTACCTTTGATGGTTAAAGTAGCCATATCTGTTTTCATCGTACTACTCCTTACTTATTCCATTGAGATAATAATTTTCGTTTTAATGGCCCCCCAAAATGGAAGTCTGGATATGACATTTGCCTTTAATTCACTGTTGAAAGGGCTTGGTCACTTCATGATAGCTAATTTGATAGTATCTTTTATACTAATTTTCTTATTTGAGCTCACAAGAAAAAGAATTGCAATCAAATTGTGGCATATCCTGATTCTTCTTCTGATTTGCTTTCCGGCTTCAATGGCGTCCAAATTTTTATATACAGTTTTACGAAGTGGTTTTTCAGGAAATGAATTTGTGGACTTTTCATTCCTTTCGGGGCTCGCTAATTATCCTTCATTACTGAATGCCTTGCTGGCTTATGGCTTAACAGTCTATTGGAACACCGCCAGGATTGAACATGAAAATGCCCTGAAAGCCGAAGCCCTCCTTAAAGACGCCAGATGGCAGATGCTTCGATATCAGGTTAATCCGCACTTTCTTTTTAATTCCCTTAATTCAATTATGGCCCTTATAAACAGGGATAAGGATCTTGCACGGTCAATGGTAAATGAACTGGCCAGCTATTTCAGATACACTCTTTCGTGGAATGATCTTTCAGTTATTTCTGTACAGGAAGAGATAAATGCTGTCTCACATTACCTTGAAATACAAAAAATCAGATTTAAAGACAAACTAATTTACCAGGTTGAAGCGGATGAAATGGCTAAAAACATTCAGATTCCAATCTTTGGCCTGCAGACAATGGTTGAAAATGCTGTAAAGTATGGACTTAAAACATCTTCAGGAACAGTAAAAGTTATTATATCGGTGTCGAAAAAAGAGGATTATTGTGAAATCACGGTCTCTAACTCAGGTAAGTTATGGCATAACTCCAACATCGATGAGAAATCTAATAATTCAGGTACCGGTACCGGATTATTAAATCTTCAGGGCAGACTTGAGCTTTTATACGGAGGAAAATCACATTTCCAGATAAAGGAAGAGAATGACATTGTCACTGCTACAATAAAAATTCCTTCTGAATATGTACCCGAAAGAAAAAATTGATTTAAAAAAGTTCTTTATGGTTAATTGCACCAATACAAAGATCATAAAAACTGGTATTATCAACTATGCACAAGCAGGATGAAGATCTGGAGAGCCATAATTGTTGATGACGAATATCTAGCCAGAGCTGAACTTTTAAATCAACTTGAGTTATTTCCCCAGGTTGAACCAGTTGGGGAAGCTTCTGATGTTAAAAGTGCATACGAAATTATTCTTTCGCTTAAGCCTGATCTTGTTTTTCTTGACATTGACCTGGGAGTAAACAGCGGCTTTGACCTTCTGGAAAAAATTGACACCGGATTCAGAGTAATATTTGTCACTGCACATAACGAATTCGCAATCAGGGCATTCGAGGTAAATGCTCTTGATTACCTTCTTAAACCGGTATGGCCTGACCGGCTTGGCAAATGCATCAGAAAACTTGGTGATCCATTTTCAGATAAATTACCTGAGAATCTTGATGTCCAGGATCAGATTCTTGTAAAAGTAAAAAGTGGCTCAAAATTTATTAAAGTAAATGAAATAACCTGCATTGAAGCCTGCGGTGACTATTCCAGGATATATTCTTCAAAAAAATTTGCCGGATTGGTACATCATACATTGAAAAGATGGATTGAAAGGCTTCCGGCTAAAGAATTCATAAGAGTTCATAAATCCTTCATTGTCAATATTTACTTTATAGATTCAGTAAATGAATCCATGTCCGGTGAAAGAAAAATTCAAATGAGTTATCCCGAAAAAGCCATCCCGGTAAGCAGAAGGTTCGGGAACAGACTTAATGATTCATTCAAACCCTGAAGGGCATAAGCATTTTATCCCCTATTTTGTCCGGTTATCGAAAAAAGAACAAAACGAAACCTGTAATTACTCATTTTTGTTGCCAGATAAAATACAACTTTATGACAGTGTCAATGATTCTTTCTTTTTTCCTGATAATGTGCGGTGCTTCCATAATAATAATATGGATAATGAATCTCCGTAAAAATCCGGATATTGATCTGTCAGCCGGATTCTTCAGAGCAAGGGAAAAAGACAGTAAAAATCTCTTCTGGTTTCACATTGTAGCAGAATTTTTTACAGGCCTTCTTCTTATTGTATCCGGAATAATCATTATATCCAGAAATATTAACTCACTTCCGATTGTACATTTTGCACTGGGAGCACTTTTTTATTCCTCCTTAAATAGCTTAGGCTGGGCTTTTGCTTATCGGGAGAGATATTTCTATGCAACTCCAATGACGATAGGCCTGGTTATCTCACTTGTGTCCATAATTATTATGATCGCATAATTATTTCTTTGCAGCTTTATTTCATGCCAAATAAAATATGCATTATAAGATATTTCAAATGAAAAAAGTTACTATAGCTGCGATACAATTAGAACCTAAAAAAGGCAAGTTTGAAAATAACCGGAAGCGCGCTGAATCATTTTTAAAGATGGCAAAAATTAAGTTTATGAATTTTAAGTGGTAAAATTTATCACCAGTGAACTAATCTCAGACAAAAGTTGAAGCAATTAATTCTCCAATTTTGTTTTTCCCGGATGTTTTTCAGCGCTTTGAAATTCATACACAGAAACACCCCAAAAATTATCATCCGGAGGAAGTGCTTCCCAGTGGCCCTTGTAATGATCATAATTCGACTTACTATTGTCAAAATGAATACGGTACCTCCCATTTGGTAAATAGAATGAACCATCATATTTTCGATTCCGGGGATGACCCCCAGCATAGGTTGTTGTACCTGCTGTCATTTCCCATATTCTTTGTTGATCATCCAGGCTCTCTATCCACACACTGTCATACATCCCAAAATAATCACAATATCCCCCATCAGCTATTGCCAGAATCCTGACAATTCTGGCCTCCGGAAGATTAAAATCTGTTATAAAATGATCTTTGCCATTTACTTTGAGCAATGATATCAAACGATAATTGTGATTTATTTCAATTGATTTACAGCAATTATCATCTTGAAAAAGATGTGTCAGGAACTCTTCATCATGATTTCCTGAAACATGTGCAATTCTCCAGTTATCCCTTTTTTCCCAGAAGCTTCCTTTAATACGGTCAATACTGCCTGTTGCTGCTTCCAGAAATAACCTGGCAAATGGTGATTCCCCGATATTTATACCTGGTATTCCTACAGGGAACGGACTGCTTATCCTGTTACTGTTCGCAAGGATAATAAAAGCAAGTTTATCTTCAGGGAGGATTATAATAAGTCCGGAAGCAGAAAGACCATATCCATTATGCCAGACTACTCTGTGATCATTTAAACTATCAAGGAACCAGCCTCTCCCATAACCAACTGTATTATTCGTCCTGAGCATAGCCGGTTCAAACATCTTCAGGCATGTTTCTTCTGTCAGGAGCTGTTGATTCAGAATTCCCTGGCATAATTTTATCAAATCGACAACAGAGGATCTTAATCCTACTGCTGCGTTTACCTGGGTAAGAAACTCTCCTTTAATAACATTATTATGCTCATAGCTGTATGGCATAGCTAATAAGGCTCTTTTATCTTCAGGATCCTCATTAAAGGTGAATGTGGAATTCATGCCGGCAGGATTGAGAATATAGTTTCTTAGTAATTCCTCCCAGCTAAGGCCGGTAGCTTTGGTGGCTATCTCAGATAAGACAGAAAATCTGTCCCCATCGTATCTGAAGTAAGTGCCTGGAGGAAAGTCAGAAGTATGTGACAATAAATGTGAAACTGTGACAGGAGCAAAACTATTAGCATTATGTGGAATTGAATACTTTACCAGAAAATCTCTGATATAGGGGTAGACCGGCTCATATAAATCCAGGATCCCTTTTTCTTCAAGCGACAATAATACCATGGCAGAAAAGGGTTTGGTCAGTGATGCAAGAGGATAAATTGTCTCAGGCGATGCAGGAACAGCTTTTTCAACATCAGAATACCCAAAGGATTTCACCCATAGTACCGTGTCAGAACTCACAATCGCAGCTGATATTCCAGGGATATTCAAACAACACCTGAGAGACTCGATTCCTTTTTCCATGTTTTTCAACGAAGACTGAAAGTTGATCCTTTCAATTATCTGTGCTTCAGACCTGATGGTACAGAAAATATGCACAATAAAAACCATAGCCCATAAATTTAAAAATGATAATACAGAATGGGCTGATAATCTGGAACTTTTCATGTTGTAATTTTGTTAATTCGAAGAAATGGTTACCGGGGCTGTATCCCTGAAATAGAACATAAGATCATAAGAATCAATAAGATTGATAATACGGTCATTAAAGAAGTGTTTTTCCGGTGAACCCAGATACAAATCACCGATCCCCATAAATGGCATCTTTGTATTCAGATAGCTGAATAACTCAGAGTCAGGATCTATATCATTAATCTTTAATAAGAAGTCGGAGCTACCCGCCATATCCATGATTTTATTGACTGATACACAAGGAGGATCAATGTCTATTGTGCAGGTAAGAGGCTTTGTATCTCTGCCATGATCGTCCAGCATTACAGCTTTGAAGCGGCCTTTAGAAAATGAGGTAGCGACAGATAAATATTTATTGCCAAGCGCATTTTTCAAATATTCTCCCATTGCCGGTTTCCCATTTCCATAATAATCCGGATTGCAAGCTATATGAGCATTGTGTGCCCAGACTACCAGGCCATTATCCTTAATCAGCCATTCGTTAATTCTTAATACATTCTCAGCAAGCTGCCTGTCACGAAGGTTCTCGTTATCATGATATAGTCGGTATAAGAATTCATGGGAATTATTTAATGCCTTCGCCAATTGTGATACGTTAAAACAAGTATAATCGGATAAAGATTTTCTGTTCAGATTAATATCCCCTAAAAGCATATTTTCCAACTTTTGATATAACTCCTTTCTGAATACGTATTCTTTGAGGGACATGCTGTGATATGAAATCCCTTTTAATTGACTTATTTGGTTTATTAGTTTACTATTATTATCGACAAATTCAGGATATCTCCCAGCAAGGCATCTGATGGTCTCTTCTGGCGACAATGCATCAAGCTGATTATCAATGCCAATAAAAATTACTTTATCTTCGGAAGCCTTATCCTGATTAAAGTGCCGCATCCATTGAAGCAGGTTTTTTACCTCTGAATTGTTTTGTATCCATGATTCATCAGCAAGCAATGAATCAATATTGCCTCTCCCATGCAATACAAAATCATTAATATGTAATGATTTTCTGTAGCTGAATTCATATGCCAGTACTCTATAATCATAATTCTCAACCAGAAATCTGAATAATCTGTGCTTCAGCTCGCAAAATTCCTTTGTGCCGTGTGTCGCTTCTCCCAGGCCAACAACCTTAAATTTCTCCCGGTTTAGAAAGTCAGCTAACAGATCATCCTGATAGGTCATTGGTGATGCTTCTGGCATATAATGAATAACATCTTCCAGCTCTTTTACCAAGTTTTCATCAGTCCGGCAGGAAAGTCCTCGATTTCCAATATCGGCTATTTTATATATTAGGTTATAATCAATACTTTCCCGGTCAATCTCAGATAATCCCAATAATGCATTTCTGACCAGCTCTGTATTGTCATTGGACATAACCTTTGATAATCCGTCGTTATTAATGAGAGAACAATCTGACAGATTACCGCCATAAGAAGATATTTCCTGCAAGTCGAGGATCTTATTAAAATTGAATTCTTTGATACTTGTGCATGAATGAAACTTTACTTTAACAATAAGATTATTAATATCATAAACCAGACTCCATCGTGTATCGTTTTGTTTTATACTGTCAAGAATCATAAAAGAATATTCAACAGGAGAATTATTTTTGAAGTCAGCTATCAGCTTCGCAGTAAAAACAAATCTTTCATTAGATCCCTTCCTGTTTTTTATTGTCATATGACCACCAAATTCGCTGAAGTTAGAACAGTATTTTACTGACTCTTCATATTTATTATTACTCAATACGGTGAATCCTGTAAGGTTAGGATGAAATAAACTAAAGTCTGATCCATTATATTCAATTATTAAAATATCTCCTGATCTGTCGGCAATAATGTAGTGCAAATACCCAAATAATGGTTGATATTGAAATTGATCAAGGTATTCCGTGATTTCACCAACAGATTCAAAGTTATCGAGAATATACTGTACAAATTGAAATTCATTAATTGGGGTTTTCCGTGAATCGTTCTTGTCTTTAACAGATTGCATATTCAGCTCTTCTATAACAAGGCCTTTCTCATTCATGCCACCAAGCGGAAATTCCTTACCAAATTGATTAAATGTTATGCTGCGATATTTTGATATCCAGTGAAATTCTTCCGGACTTATAACTGAACTTGTCAGTACACTTTTATCAATCCCTCTCTCATTAAGGAAAAGGTATCCCCAGTCAATGGGCCAGTCCAGATTCTTTGACAGGTATATATTGCCGTTGCTTTTCAGACAGAACGCCGTACATGCAAAAACGCCTGGTTCAAAACATAAAATAAAGATTATTAACACAGAAAATGATCTCTTCATTGTTCCTTTATTGAATTATTACCCTGATTATCATAAAATATTCCCTTTGATACCGCCCCCGGCAAATTCAATACTCTGAATCCTGTGCTCATGGATTCATCAAGACTCAGAGATTTTCCCATAGAGGGAGAGCCGGAGCTCAACGGATTTTTATGCCATGTATAATTATCGTTGCCCTTATAATCAGCAAATACTCCAATCCCGTTATTATCGCCAATCCCGGCACTTCTGTTACCAAAATGGTAAATATCATTCCCTTCTATGTCCAAAAATAATCCCGATGAAAAATCTCTTCCGCTTCCAATTAATTGAGTGATTTTTTGATAATCACTCTCCGCATTATAAGTATCATCTCCTGACTGGTCAATAAAGCAGGCAATACTATAGTGTGCACCATAACCCTGACTGTGGCTCAGGGCGTTATAATTATCTTTGCCTTTTTTATCATAAAAAAGCCCCATTCCAAAATAGTAAGACGATCCTTGTGAAAAACTACCTGCAAAGTATTTATCCTCACCAGAATTATCTATAAAAACACCCAGCCCTCCACCCAGACTTTGTCCATCAGTCGCCTCAGCCCATCTGCCTTTTGCAGAACCCTGTATAAAATTCTGTGACTGAAATGCTGCCTCAACTCCCGTACCCGGTGTATTATAGTTGTCGACACCCTCATTATCTATGAATACTCCAACCCCCATGGTCCCCCCGAATGCCTGGGAATAAGAAAGACAATTATATTTATCATCCCCTTTAATATCAATAAGTAATGATGAACCATAAAAGGATGCTGCCTGACTATAGTTACTTTTACTTATGTAAATATCATCCCCTGACAGATCATACAATAATGAAGAACCAAATAAAGAAAAAGCCAGTCCCGGAACACCTGTCCTGTACAAATCATTACCCTCAAGGTCTATCAATACTCCTATTCCCAGGACACCAGCTGCAAGAAAATGGTTGTCACTAAGGTATCTGTCATCCCCTTCAAAATCCACTATAATCCCAAAAGGTTGATCGTTTGATACTGAAGAAGCAAGATTGCCATAATACACATCATCTCCACCAGGTTCTATTACCATAATATCATTGCCTGTTATTGTATCATTTTTGAGGCTGTTAATTGCTACATTGCCTAATATGGTCTTAATGCTGCATCCTGAGAAGGATTCTGGTATTTCACTATTGTCTAACAAAAAGAACGATCTGAGCTTTTCAGTAAAAACCCTTGTGGCAAAGGATAATTTTTTTAAATCAGTATTGCGTAATATATCAAAAGCAGATAAATCCCGCATTTCTCCCTGGGACCAGGGAAGAAATAAGGTCTCAAATAAATCTCTTCTTGAATCTGGCAGACTTGCTTGCAGATGCTCCTGAATTTCCTTTGAAAAATGCTCAAAAATTATCCTGGCATCCTTAATTGAGATCAGATTCTCGATTATACATTTCCTCATTTCAAATGGAAGTTTCTCCCATTCTTCTTCCTGGTTAAGTATAAAATTATTGGTTTTAATACATTCATCAATTTTTTCCTGAGTGAAAATTTCAGGCCGGTTAAAAGACGAAGGCATGGGCGGCCCGTATCCACCTGCGCTTGAACTCAATAGTTTGTAAGTCAGGTGAAAAGATGTTTGAAAGTTGTTTAATGATTCATTCAGTTTATTTGATAAGGTCATCAGGAATTCCGGCATACCCCCACTCCTTTTAAAGAAATAGTTATTGACAGGAATAGAATATTTTACCCCCTGGATGATTGAAATATAATTATAATCAATCTCGGGCAGGTTAGCAAACGCTGATTCAATATCCTGTGTGTATTCAACTGAATCATTTTGCTTCTCAACACCACAATTTGTTAGTAAAATTACAAAAACAAAAAATGCCGTTCTTTTCATGAGGTTTTATTATGAGCAATGCATGAATCCTGGTTAACATCACCATTCTTATTAATCATCAAATATTTATTTCTCCTGGCAGAAGACAGATAGAGCAGGAATTTCCGTACAGATTCCTATTAATAATTTCTTTATAATTTACCAGACTATCTAATACATCTGCTATTCTTTTTTTGTTATAAACTCTATTGCTTCATCAATCATTTTGCCTTCGTTTGGAGGATATTCGTGTTCCATATCACTTATAATAATATGTTTAACAGGATTCTGAAGCCTGCGGAAAGCTCCGATCATTTGTCTTTGCTGGGGTAAATAAAAATCTTTCTCACCACCAACAATTACTCCATTTATCTTTGAAGATATTATTACCGGCATATTCTCATTTGCCAGAATACGGGGAATTCCAGGGCAAAATGAAATAAAAGCCGTTACCGGAATAACACCTCTTACAGCTATATCAATTGCAAATGTGCCTCCGGCTGAAATTCCTGCTGAAAGGATATTTGAACAATCTATCGGGTAGGTGTCTTTAATTGTTTCAAAGCACTTTTCTAATTCCCTGTTGGCTCTCTCATCGCCCGATGTCCACCCGTATGTATTGTAATCATAATGTCTGTAAGATTGAAAATATATTTTAATATAATTTGAATCCAGTTCCTGCGAGTGCCAGTGCTCCTTTACTCTTTCCAGATTGCTGCCTCCTCCATGAAATATAAGACATAATGGCCATTTACGATTTCCTGAGAACCTTTCCGGCAATTCAGCTTCATAAATTATTTTTGATTCCCGCATAGCCTCATCTCTAAGCTTCAGGTCATGTTCTGATATTGAGATAAACTCTGAAAATTCCATATATGGTTTGTACTTTGGGATTCTGCCGTCCAGGAAATAAAAAAATCCTTTTTGATGTCCCTCCCGGAATATCTTCAGATTATCAGAATATCTCAGTAGCTTTTCATTTATATATATTTCTTCTTTGGATAATTCGAAGTCCTTAAATGGAAAGTTGTGTTTATTATCTTTCAGGAAACCTAAAGCTGATTCAAAATCACTTTTTTCTTCTAACCTGTTTATTGTATATAAAAATTCTTTGTAAGTGAGACTCTGACCAACTGAATCCGCTGAAGTAAACATGAACAAAATAGACATGATCATAATTGTAAAATCATTTATAATCATAATAGCCTGAAGCTGGTTCAGGACTAAAATATTATACAGGTTTAAATCTTAATGGAATTTTCGATAAGTGGTATAATATTTCAATGACCGGGGAAAAGCCGGAACTTAATATTTTTACAGCCGGGGACTGGGATCCGACATGACAGAAATACTAATATGCTGGCGCTGAAACTCAATTTCAACGACATCAGACTATCAGAGATGTACTACCTCCGGTTATTTCCACTGATATATTACCTTAGACTTGATAAAATTGCCGGCCGAAAGTGATTTAATTTGTAATGTGAATTGACATATACCTTCAACAGGAAGTACATTGAAAAATAATATTCTGGGATATGATTATGTGCAGTCAGCCCTGTAAAACAGGCATGTCACTGAAAAACCATAATTTTATGGAAATGATTTGCATATGATCGTACTGGACATTGAAACAACGGGACTTGATCCGAAGAAACATTCCATCATCGAAGTCGGTGCCATTGAATTCGAAAATCCACGAAACATTTTTAACGAAAGATGCCGGATATGGAACGGTGCGGAAATTGACCGGGGTGCATTGGATATCAATGGCTTCAGCCTCCACGAAATAACAGATCCGGAAATTCAATCACCCGGGGATTTGCTTTTAAAGTTTATTGACTGGATAAGTTCAATCGGGGACAGAACCATTGCGGGTCAGAATGTCGATTTCGATATTGGCTTCCTTAATGAGAGCAGTAAAATAGCAAATCTTCCTTTCGACTTTGGAAAGAGAAAAGTTGATCTGCATTCTTTAGTCTATGCCCATTTTCTAAGCAGAAATATCAGACCTCCGTTGAAAAATAAGCTTTCAGACCTTAATAGTGATGTGATAATGAACTATGTAGGAATCCCGGCCGAACCCAAACCTCACAAAGCTCTCAATGGCGCCCGTTACGAACTGGAAGCCCTCTCAAGACTGATATGCGGGCAGGGTGTACTCGATGAGTTTTCCGGGTATGAACTACCAGGATATTTAAAATTTACCAGTTCATTTTAATACACCTAATCCCGGGTGAAAATCCATTATTGCGGATAAGAAAATGAATCTCCCTGCCCATCCGGGAGCATCACGATTATCTTTTACAGTCTTTTCTGACCTTTTTAAGGCCTTCTGGTGTAAATGTTTGGACCTCCTGGAGTGGGAAGTCCACATGCAACCGGCGTTCCGCTTTCATGAGGTTTCGTCAGCGGCTTCGCCAGCGTTATCCCGCTGCCCGAAACCTGAGCACCTGCAGCATGAGCTAGTTTTAGCGGTCTCGTGACCTTCAGGGTGTCTGCCGGAGCTCCCTGTCCGCTGCCGAAACGACGGCGCCCCATGCTGATGGAAGCTATAACAGCCGTCTCCAGATTATCTCCGCTGTCGATGGTGATGGTCTGACCGGTGGTAAAACCTGCCACTCCTGCAACCGGAATAACTGTCGTCCCTGTGCTGGTCGCTGTTCCCACTGACGTTCCGCCTGTTGTACCGATGATTGTAATAATCCCGGTCTCGCAACTGTTACCTGTACCTATTATGACCTTCTGTCCGATGCTGAAGTCTCCTGCATCAGCGATTTTTATATTGTCAGCTCCTGAGGGTACTGATGTTAACAGTGTGATCACGTCCTGCACCCTGAAATCGCTGCAGTTGCTGTCGCTGTCGTACCCGTCGGGGAACCGGCCGGCGCTTCTGTCAGGCTGAGCGGCGGCAGCAGAAGCTCCCATCCTGAACCCCCTGCTCATGCCGGGAGATGGAACGCTGCATCCGCTTTCTCCTGCGCCTGATTTTGCCTGATAGCCTTCTGCGGCCCACGGATCTACAAGGCCTCCGTAATTAAGTCCGTCAACGACATTACCTTCTGCATCACGCAGAACCATATTGCCTGCACCCGTGGAAAGAGCAGGGCCGCCGAACCATTGGTCGGGCTCCCTTGTTCCCTGGTAACCTGCTGTAGTTACTTTCCCGTCACGGACCACTGCATCAATTTCATGATCGTTTGAAAGCGGCTTGTCGAGGGTGACAGCGTTACCGAGAGCCAGTACAGGCTCATTACTTGAGTGAGCAAAAGCTGTTGCAGGCTTAAAGCTTATCCCCGTTCCCCAGGCACTGAAAGGCAGGTTGGAAGCATGGTCATACTTCAGCCGCCTGCTGAGATCCAGTCCTGTACCCGGATCATCATCCTCAGTAAGAGGGCCATTGAATGTACTGCGGGATGAACGAGTTCCGACACGTTTAACCGTCACAGTCTCAATACCATGTCCCTTGCTGTCGATATCGAGCCTTATTTTGTCGCCGGCTGTGATGTTCTCGACAGAAGATACTTTTATGTTCCTGTCACCGGCTTTAGCATCCATCGACAGCCAGCCCTGGGTACCGGGCTTACCGACACTTGTTATCGTGACCACCTCATATTTTTCAACGGCCCGGGAGACTGTCGGATAAGTTGCCCCGTAACCGATGGCCATCTTCTGTCCGGCTTCGAATCCCACCACACTCGTTACAGGTATATTTGTCGATCCTGCAGGAATGGTAACCACGGGACCGTCGGGAAGAGGTTGCCACACTGTCGTTAAGCCTCTTTGTCCGCCGCGGCGCCCGCCACCAAAAGGCGATGCTGCGGCTTCAGGTTCAGGAGGTGTCCTGATGCCTGTTATGGTTCTTGTCTCCCGGGTTGAACCGGTCCCGATTTCTATTACATCGCCAACCGACATGCCTTCAGTTGTCCTTACGAAAATAGTTGACTCTCCCTTTTTTGCAGGAACTGCAAGTCCGGAATTTGACAACCCCAGGAGATAGAAGCCCCTGGCAGAAAGCTTCGTCCCGGCAGGAATCTCAACGGATGAGAATATGGGCATCTGGGTTGGATGATGTGTCAGTTCCCATCCTGAGATATCAACTTCTCTGTCTCCGGCGTTATAGAGTTCTATGAAAGTGTTGGATGAATTTTGGGGAGATCCGTCGCTGACACGAAACTCATTGATCTTTACAGGGCTTACATTGCGCACTTTTTCAACAACTGTCTCAGAACCGCTTTTCGCGCTTTTGATATTTGTCCATGATGCTCTGCCCACAATGTCGCCGTTGAAAGCAGACAAACCGGACGTTACGGTAAATGTTGAACTTACTGTTTCACCCTCACCTATGAGTCCTGTGAATTTTCGGGCATTCTCATCTGAATTTAAAACGACCGCCTTCCATCCCTGAGGAACAGAAATACTCAGCGACAGATCCCTGATGGCATTACCAGTGGTATTTGTAAATGTTACTGTTGTATTTTGTGATGTCTGCGGGGAGAATGTCTGCAGTCCCGGAGGGGTGTCCGTTGCTCCTGACGGTGCTATGCTGAGGCTTTGAACGTCGTAACCGGCAGCAACAATGTTATCCTGTATTTTCTGGTTCGTCTCCCTTGTGGGAAAAGTCCCGGGGGCCGTCATGGCAGCTTCGTAAAAGGTACCCTGCGAACCAACACTGTTATCTCCGCCATTGCCAAGAAGTATGGCGCCCTGTTTACGCATGGGATCATAACTGCTTCGCTCATTTATTATGCGCGGTCCGTCGAACATAATCTCAAGTTCACCCCCCTGAGCATCTCCTCCCATTGCCCTCCAGTGATTGGGTTCTCCGTCGGCTGTGGCTGTAACAAATCGCCATGAGATACTTGGTAATTCAGGGCAGTATTTGTCATTCGGAGACTCGTTTACGCAGCCCACGAGGTTATTTTCCTGGTCTGTCATGATCCAGGGGCCGGGTGCCTGTCCGTGATACCAGGCAGTGGCGTTACCGTAATATGTTGTTTCCATGGTGCCGTCTCCGTCGTCGCGGCTGTCGATCTCTGCATTACCGTAATCGAAGCAGCAACCGGAGTTGTAATGATGACCGTTAATAACCCAGTACTGACCTTCTGCCTGGTCGTCGACGGCAGTACCGACGGGGTCGTCGTCGCGAAGGCCCATACCGGGTTCAATAAATATACCGTACACTTTGTGGCCCATGAGTGTCACCGGAGCCATGTCAGCTATAGGAAGGTTGTTGAACCCGCCCATTGCCGGACCACTGAATCCGCCACGGGGAGCCTGCGTAAGGTGGTTACCTTTGCCAGACTGGTCGTAGAGGATGGTTATCCAGCAATAGGTGTCAGCACAGAATTCGTCCTGTGCAGCTGCATCGGCATATCCTCCGGGGTCCCCCGCTGTGGGCTTTACGACACCTATATCGAGAGTCCTGCCATCCGACTGACGCATGACCTGGTAGAGAGGTCCGTTATAGGAGGAATACAATGCACGTGTGCTGCTGTGTGCAGCAACGCACGGACAGCCTTCGGCAGCATAAATATCACATGGACCCTGCGGGCGTGACGGAACAGCATTCTGACCGTCTGCCATTAAAGTAAAAGCCAGCATTAGTCCGGCAGAAAATATCAGCCTCGATTTAGGACCGACCAGTAAAAGATTTTTTAATTTCATAATTCTGTAGCAATAGATTTGTTATGAGATACCATGGATTTTCCTCCCGAAGTTAATGTTTTTATCATACTTCAGACAGATAATTACCTTTTAAATATGGTATCCCGGATACCCGGGTGCTCATTGAATATCAGGAGACCTCTTTCCTGAAAAAATTCATCCTGGAGGCAAACCACATCACCACTGCCAGCAGTACAAACAGCCCTGCATTCCCTGCCAGGTATGCGTAATCATTAAGCGACAGAAGGATATAGATAAATGAATAGAGAAATACAAGAAGAGCGAAAACAATAAAAACAATCCGTTTATTTTTCAGCAATGCCCCGGTAAAAAGTGATATCATCAGGATTATTGATGCCGATGAAATAAGGTAGGCGAGATTGAATCCTGTGTGCTCGCTCAGGGAATTCAGGAGAGAAAAGAAGAGGACCAGAGCCAGTGCAACAAGAAAATAATTGAAAAGGTGAATGAATTCTTTCCGTGTTATCTCCAGAAAAATAAGCACCAGGAATGTGAGTGCAATGAACAGGATGCCGTATTTAGCACTGCGCATCGATTTCTGATAATGGTCGACAGGCATGAAAAGATCCACTCCAAAGGCGCTTGCGTTCGGATCAAAAGAACTTCCCGTCCATTCCTGCGGGAAATTACGGTTCAGATGTGTCACCTGCCAGCGGGCAGTAAAACCGTTATCATTTATTACCCTTTCAGCCGGAAGAAAGCTGCCGCTGAAACCGGGGGAAGTCCATTCCGATTCAAGTTTTACGTCGGTAACCTTCCCCAGGGGGGTGAAAAGCAGGCCTTCAGAACCCGATAGGTGCATCATAAGGCTGAAGTTGATCTTTTCAGTGCCGGAGGTGAGAGGCTTTAAGAACGAAATCCCCGACTGAAATATATCCTTGTCCGATACCCCCGGTACACCTTCAAGCTCATCGGGACCGGCCTTCATGATGACCTCACCGTTAAGGCCTCTGTTGTCGGTGATCCCTGCGGTGAAATAAGCCTGATCCCACAGGATATCATAATCCTTCATTGTCGTTCTGTCAGGAACAGTGAAAGTCCCTTCAAATAAAAGGTCCGATTTATATACTGCCGTTTTATAAATACCGCGATACCTTATTTCAGGATTTATTTTACCAGTTATAGCCAGAGCCTCAGGCATGATATGCCATACCACGACAGAAGGAATTTCTTCCTTATCTGCCGGACGTGTTCTTACGGGGATATTAAGAACCGGTCCGGTAATACATTGTTTTGCTGCCCACTGATCTGAAATTTCTTTTTTTACTTTTTCAGCATTCGACTGCCTCTCCTGAATAACACTTATAATGATCTGTAGAGGTATCAGCAGAAGAATTCCCATAAAGGCAAGCAATGCGAGTTTGAGGGTAAGGGACTGATTCCATTTTCCCTGATTTGAGATTTCTATTTTCATTGTATTAAAATTTAAAAGTGCTTTGTTTTACAAAGTTAAACTATAAAAAAATTATTGTGATTTAATAAGTTCTTCGAGTGCGTTAAGATGCTGCCTGAACAAAACGGCCCCTTCTTCGGTTGCGGAATAGCTGGTATTTGGCTTGCGGCCTACAAAACGTTTTCTGGTATGTATCATGCCCTTGTCTTCCAGCGCCTTCAGATGGCTGGCAAGATTACCGTCGGTAACATCAAGAACTTCCTTCAGACTGTTAAAATCGTATGAATCATTTACCATCAGGACAGACATGATGCCTAACCTGATCCTGCTTTCGAAAATTTTATTCAGTCCGGAAATCAGATCTTTCATGCTTCGTATTTTCTGTACATGAACAAACCGTAAACTATATGCAAGACCCCAAATCCCAGGCTCCAGAACAACAGTCCCTGTGCAGGAAATAAAGCGCAGAGCAAACCAGTGACTATCTGCAGGATGCCCAGGTAAAAGATTTCGTTGTAAGTGAATTTGCCTGCATTTACCAGCGAGAGTCCGTAAAAGATGAGCAACACCGGGATGATAACACCTGTGTGGCCATGAAAAATAAGTATCAGGGCAAAAATACCTCCGGCAACAAGCGGGATGAAAAGGTTTATCATCATCCTTCTTGAAACAGGAGTCCAGAAGTTTACTCCAGTACGTTTTGCCTTCCTTACTGAAAAATAAAAAGCTGTTGCCAGCGAGAGGGATAAAACCGTCAGGGCAACAATAAGCATCTTCCAGCTTATGAACGACATTACCGTTGAAGCAGCTGTGTTGAAATACTGATCGGTACTTATACCATTTTTTCTGAAGATCAGCAACCAGGCTGCGAGGGCTCCTGCGATGGCAAAAATACCCGGGAATACGCCTGAAAGACCGCTTAGTGAAAGAAACTTTGTCGATTCTTCCATTATTTTCCTGATGGTTTTCAGTTCCTCTGCGGATGTGGGATTCGTCTCCATATAAAAGTACTTTGAATTGCAAAGTTAATTCTTATTTCTGAAATTCCAAATATTTATGATATGTTTCAAGACTAACGGCAATGAAGCTTAAAGACTACCTTTGTTTTACTTCTATTTTGCCTGCCTCAAGTATGAATAGCCTGAGGTTTTTTGAAGTAGCAGGCACCCCCTTTTTTTACTGGTTATCAACGACTTACTTCTTTAACGGCGTGAGGGTAAACCGGAAAAGGTGCGAACCGCTTCCTGTTTTTTGGAGCGGGAAATGGCATTGCGCAATTGGCGAAAAACAGAAGCGGTTGTCTTTTCCGGACTCTTTTTCTTTGGTTCGTTTCTTTTTGGACGAACAAAAAGAAATGAACATATAAAAAAGAAGGTGCCCTTTTGAGACAAACTCATTCTTTGAAATAAGAATTAGGCATCAAACACAGAATTTTGTTGACTTTAGTGATAACATGGCTTACCTTTGAATTCAGTATAAAAAAGAACTTTACATTTTAAAATCGTACAGAATGAAAGATCAGATGAGAAATTGTGGCCCGCAGTCAGGGGCGGTATACGGACTTGGATTTATCGGAGCAGCCATCTGGTTCATCTCCACGGCAACAGGCTTCTGGATGGGAGTACTGGGCTTCCTGAAAGCAATAGTTTGGCCTGTATTCCTTGTATACCAGGCTTTTAAAGAGCTGGCACCACCGGTATAACTACATTACTGACGCAGCAGAGAAATCCCCAACAACCTGTTTCTTAATACCCGGATTACCGGAAGTGGGATTACTTCTGGGCCCTGAGAAAAGCCAGCACCTCTTCAGTATCTTTTTCGGCATTGACGGTTTCATTTTTATAAACGATCTTCCCGTCCTTTCCTATAATGAAGGTCCATCGTTTGGCAGTTACGCCCCGCAAAAGATCAAATTCGGAACCCTCAACGGTACGTTTTATAGTACCTCCTTCACCCAGGGGAACCCCGAATGCCTTTGCAATCTCTCCCTTTTCATCTGACAGAAGGGCAAAATTCAGTTTTTCTGCCTGCTTGAAGAGTTTCAGGTTCTCAACCTTGTCGCCGCTTATCCCCACAACGACTGCATCGGCAGAATGGAGAGCCTGCTGGTTATCGCGGTACGCGCAGGCTTGTTTTGTACATCCTCCGGTCATCGCTGCAGGGTAGAAATAAACTACAATATTGGATTTGCCGAGGAATTTGTCTATATCCCATACAGAACCGTCATCTGCCTGGGCTCTGAATTCTGGGGCTTTTTCGCCGATATTAAGGCCCTGCTGTGCTGAAACTGCAGTAATAAAAAACAGGGAGATTGTAAGGGAAATAAGTGTCTTTTTCATTACTTTTTGAATGTATTTATTTCTTAAAAACAAATCAGCAGAAAAAAGGTTGACTAAATATTATAATTCCCATCCGGGGCGGTATTCCCTGGTAAGGAATTTATCCGCTTCGGGATAATTGGTGATCTTCATCTCTGAAGAATCATATTCCACCCTTCTGCCTGCCCTCAGTGCCACACCCCCCAGTAAGATAGTTTCAGTTACAGGACCGGCATAAATAAAGCTGCCCGGTGACTGACTGTTGTTCTTTATAGCGTCTATCCAAATATCGCGACTCCCCTGCTCTGCCGCAACTGCCGCTTCCTCCTGTCCACCGCTTCTCTTTCCGTCGATATACAGCACCGGTTTCTCACCCCGGAACTGACCTATTATCTTTCCTTTTTCCCCGACAAACATGAGACCTTCTCTTTCCAGAGATCCTCCCTCAGCAAGGACCTCTTCAGGTGTTGCCGGTTTCATCCCCCCATCGTACCAGAAAAGATCAAAGGCTTTTATCCCCGGCATGTCTCGAAACCTGAACCTAATAATGCAGGACAAGGGAAATGCAGCATCGTTCCTGATCCCTACGGCAACATTGTTTCTTATAGCACATGTTGTTGTGGCATAAGCTTCAGCACTTGCTGCGGGAGCACTGATACCCAGCTTAAGAAATAACGGAAAAAGGCTGTAATGACCCATGTCGGCAATGCTGCCGGCACCAAAGTCGTACCAACCCCGGAAAACCGCATGTGTATAGCTCGGGTGATAGGGACGCTCAGGGACAGGCCCAAGCCAGAGGTCCCAGTTCAATCCTTCCGGCACAGGCGGCCTGTCGGCAGGCTCAGTCTGCCATTGAGGCCATACCGGCCTGTTTGACCAGTTATGTATCTCCATCAGCCTTCCTATCCTTCCCTCATCGATCCATTTTTTTATAACCTCATATTCAGGCTTATGACTCCAGGCAAGAAGATGCGTCACAAGTCCTGAGCTTTTCGCTGTCTCAATGGTTATCTTCGCTTCCTTCATCCGGTTGGCAATGGGTTTGTGAGTTACAACATGCTTCCCCTTTTTCATAGAGGCAACTGCAACAGCTGCATGAAGATGATCAGGAGTCATGATTTTAATGGTGTTCATGTCCCTTTCCTTTTCCAGGAGCTCGCGAAAATCCTCGTATGAAGAACATCCTCTGTAGGTTCCGGAAGCCTTCGCTCTCCCATAATATTTCTGAACAAGTTCCAGTCCGAGATCGCGGCCCCCCGGAATCCCTTTTATACCTTCACCCCATGAATTGTCCTGAAGGGTCCTTCTCATTGTATCCCGGATGTTGTTCAGCGACCAGTCGACATAATCGGTGGTGTACTTATTCGGATCACAAACAGCGACAATCTGAATGTCAGGATTCTGAAGGAGTTGTGCCATCTCCCTTATCCCCTGGGTGCCACACCCGATATAACCCAGGGTGATCTTATCGCTCGGTGGTATATACCCGGGCCCCCCCAGTACATGACGGGGAACAGTTGTAAGTGCAAAAGATGCAGCAGCAGCTGAGCCAATGAATTCACGGCGGTTTATTTTCGGAGGCTTTTCCATAGTGTTATTGATTTATTTTCAGGTTCATCAATGAGATCTTTAACTTACCACCTTCACTACGTTACGGTGGTCTGGCGTTCAGGATGACGGTGGACACATTAAAATTACCACCTGAGATTATTGAGATATTTTACGCTCTCTTCAAATGTTGACGGATCCATTTCAACAAAAATATTCTTTACACCACCCTCTTTTGCAGAGATGAAAAAATCTTTCCAGTCGACGACACCCTGTCCCAAAGGAACCATCTTTTTCTGATCAGGAGACCAGTCGGCAAGGTGAGCGGAAATGAAACGGCCGGGGTGCTTCCTGAAATAGTCAGAAGCTTTATATCCCAGCTCTATCACCGCGACCTGAAACTGCATACTGACATATTCCGGATCAAGTCTTTCAAGTAATGCATCATAAATAAGCTTCCCTTCAAGCATTGAAAATTCCATATTGTGATTATGGAAACCCAGGATCAAACCCGCCGCTTTCACTTTTACTCCGGCTTCATTGAGTTCATCGGCTGCTTTCATCCAGTCATCCAGGGTTGCATTTCGCGGTAATCCGAAGCTGGCCAGCATCATCTGTTTTTGCCCTGATTCGGCTGCAAACTCAATTCTTTCATCCAGATGGTTTCTGAGTTCATTCATATTATAATGCGAACTTTCCAGCAACAACCCGGCATCCTCGCATATCTTTTTCATCTCTCCGGCTTCCAGCTTCATCAGGGGGCCAAAGCCTGAAGACTCATAACCCGGAGGAGAACACATTTCAACACTCCTGTAGCCCAGTCCGGCCATCATTTTAAGAGTTCCCGGAAAATCGCTGACAAGCTTGTCCCTTATTGTCCAAACCTGGAAACCCGGCGACATTCTTACCCTGGCAGGCGCAGAGGAAGGATATAAATCGTTTAGTGTTCCGGTCGCCAGAACAGATGCTCCGAAAGCCCTGACACAGCTTTCCAGAAATTTTTTTCGTGTAATATTCTTCATGACATGAGGTGTTTTTTGAAAATCAGGTTCACATATTCATACAAATTTAAGAAATGGGCAAATAATAAATTGTGTTTCATCGAATCGTTTTTTTGAATTAGTGTATCTCTTAGCTGCCACAATATTCTACAGAAAATATTTTCATTATTTCTTCATGTTTGGGATTATATATTTGCTGGTTGATGCTTATACCTGTTCCGGATCCAAACTTATTTGCCCGTTGGTTGTTTTACATTATGTTAATTTCCGATATGTCGCAAAAAGAGAACATATATTACTGGAATGAAATGTATTATAATTGCAGATAGGGAGAATTACGCTCATATAGCTGAAATGATGAAAAGGTTCTCTTTTGTTTCGGTTCTTGAAACAGGAGGTGCCTCAGGTGCTGCAGTTAAGCTAATGTCAAAAGAAAGAAATATTGATCTTTTGATTATTGATAATGACCTGCCGGGTTTGAACAGTTTTGAACTGATCAACGGCCTTGACAACAAACCCAACATTATTATGGTTTCGTCAGATGACAGGCATGCGCTTGAAGCGTTCGACTTCAATGTTATTGATTACATGGTAAAACCCCTTAATTATGTAAGATTTTTCAGGGCTGTCGATAAGGTTGCACGATATTACGGATCTCTGCATAGGGGTAATGATCCCGAAGATGAGGTTTTTATAAGAAAAAGCTCGACGCTGGTGAAACTTAAGCTTAAGGATATTGTGTATGTGGAAGCTCTTGAAAATTATGTTACAGTGTATACAGACCATGACAAATTCACGATCCTGTTTACCATGAAGGCAATAGAGACTCAGCTTCCTTCCGACCTGTTCATAAGGATCCACCGGTCTTATATTGTTAACCGTTCAAAAATAGAAGCAATAAGGGAGAATATTCTGGAGCTTATGGTGGGAGGCTCTGTTAAGAATCTTCCTGTCGGCAAATCATTCCGCGAAATCCTGATGACCAGGCTGGTGCTTATGACCAGGCAATAGTTTTTTCTGACGGCTTTTCTCAGCCGTAGTTATAATCTGTTAAAATACTGATTTAAGCTATCAGGCCAGCTTCAGATTAAGCAACTGCTCCTGCTCGAACAGGATAAGTGTATACCTGGTCACTTCGCCCTTCCCATCTTTTCCATAGAGCTTGATGGCGATATTAGGAACAGCTCCCCGAAGGATATCAGTAACAGGAAATAGTATATCGTTGATATCATCGAATTCCGATATCTCGTCGAACTCTTCTTCAGGAACATAAAGATAGATCATGAGCACATGATCAGGTTCTTCTATTCTTGACAGGGCTCTCAGTATTTTCGTGAGCCATAATATCGAAGAAGTATTGAAATATTCAAGATCAAAGCGCAGGTTTGTCGTGGGTAAGGCTTTATTCACATATTCCATAACCCATTTCAAAGCAGGCTCATATACCTTCGCTGCATTCTCGGGAACCGATTTCCCTGAAAAGATAAGATTTCCCGTCATCAGGTTCAGTTCAATGAAAGGAGTTTTATGATCCCCGTCTAAAATCAAATTTCCAAACTGCTCCATCCCCCCTGTTTTAATTATGTTAAAATGACCGGATAAAAATACCTTTTAATTGTATTATAAAATAATCTTTCATCAAAAACAGGCCGACGATAATCAATTTATTCGTCTGTTCATCAACGAAATTACCCTTACAGCCCTCAGTAAAATCATAATAAACGATTATATGATTTAAAGGCGGACTCTGATGAAGGCAAAAAAAGAAGGGCTCTGAAAGCCCTTCCTCTGAAAACCGAAGCTGTCACGCAAAATAATTTACTTACCTGCAAGCATTAGCGACTCGGGGGTGAGAAGCATCGGATAAAACGCTGCTATCATTCTTGCTGATTCCCTGTCGAGAAGCAGCCCCGGACAAAGGACCTTTTGATGAAAATAGGCCTGCCTGTTCAGGTTTTCATCACTAGTCGCATATCCAAGTTCATTCAGAGATTTGTCGAGCCTTTCGATCCCGAAATAGTCTTTGTTCCACTTGTACTGGACTGAAAGCTTGTCGGATAATACATAGAATTTCCGGCTTCCCTTTTCTCTTTTTACCACCACTGTAAGTTCCAGCGGATTATCCCTGTAGCTGATCTTATAGGTCTTACAATCAACACCTTCAATAGTAACCCTGGTGTCGGCCTTTTGGATCTTGTAGTCCCCGAATGTCGAGTTGGTTCTTCCCTCGGCAACAGCTTTTTTTGCGAAAGCTGCAGTGCCTATTATCAGAATAAGCACTGCTGTTGTAAAAATCTTTTTCATGGCTTGATTAATTTTGGTTTTCACTTTTACTGTCTGTTATCTTTGTTGTTCCATTCTGTTCAAAAGACGACAGGAAAAATTCAATGCTGCATATTCAAAATAATTTTTAATGACCAACGACGAATAAAGCACAACGCTACCCCTTAAAGCTGTGGACGGCTGTTGCAGAAATTCGACATTTTAATACATTTGAAAAATTTTTCATTCAATGGACAAAACAGCTGCATTTTTCGCTCCCTTACTTATCTATCTTATCATTTCTCTCCTGCATGCCTTTCTTCCTGCCCGCAACGTGACAGGATATGTTAACCGTCCTGGCACTGACGAAAAGCTTACATACAGGCTGAACGGACTGTCTGTTCTGGCAATTATCCTGCTTATCTGGGGATTATTATGCCACAACGGTGTTATCCCCTGGGACTGGCTGTGGCAATACCGGTGGTATTCCCTGGGAGGTGCTGTTGTGACAGGACTGATTTTCTCTTTGGCAATTGTTATCCCTTTTCCTCCCGTCAGAAGATCTTTTCCTGCCGATCTTTTTTTCGGGCGGCTGGAACAGCCCCGGCTGTGGGGAGGCAGGATAGACATTAAAATGTGGCTTTACCTTATTGGAGCTGTCATGCTGGAGCTGAATGTTCTTAGTTTCGCAGCACACAATCAAATCGTGTATGGAGACGATGCCTCACCAGGGATCTTCATGGCAGCAGCATTCCTCTCATTTTTTGTTGTTGAATACCTCTTCTTCGAGGAAGTTCACCTGTACACCTATGATTTCCTTGCCGAACGTGTCGGTTTCAAGCTCGGATGGGGCGATCTGGCTTTCTATCCATTTTTCTATGCCATACCCCTATGGGCAACAGTTTCTCTACCCGATCCTCAAACTCCTGTCTGGCTGCTGGTATTTTATGGCTTCATTTTCCTTTCGGGCTGGTGCCTTGCCCGGGGCGCAAATATGCAGAAATACACTTTCAAGAAAAATCCCTCAAAAGACTTCCTGGGTATCAGACCAAGGGTAATTACCGATGGCGACAGGAGCATCCTTGTAAGCGGCTTCTGGGGTATTAGCCGTCATATAAATTACCTTGGAGAGATACTAATGGCCCTTGGCATAGTGCTGAGCACAGGGCACCCTGAAATAATTTGGCCGTGGCTCTATCCTCTCTATTATGTCGCGCTTCTTTTCACACGCCAGGCCGACGATGATAAACTATGTGCTTCAAAATACGGACCCCTGTGGGAGGAATACCGGAAAAGAGTCCCCTACCGGATAATACCTTACATATACTGACCAGCCGGGAATCCTCCGGCAGCCCCTGTCATATCCTGTAGATCTTCCTTGTATTATCTCCCATGATCTTAACTGCCAGCCTCCGCGGAAGTATCCTTTGCATGAACATTCCGGCTATCCTGTTCCCAGTTCCGGCAATGAAAGACGGTCGCTTCCCCAGGTACCTGAAACATTCCTCCACAACCTCCCGGGGTGTTGTAACCCGGGGGGCAAGAAATCCCGGTTTCCCAGGATTGGTTTTAATGTAATTCTCTGTTGAAGTCGCTCCGGCACAGCATGCAATTACATCCACACCCCTGTCTTTCCATTCGTACCACAGACTTTCGGCAAGGATCCTGTTGAAAGCCTTTGTCGAAGCATAGGATGAGAGGAAACCGCTCCCCTGAAGACCTGCCAGCGAAGACATGAGAATTATTGCACCCCTGCCTTTCGCAGCCATCTCCCCCCCGATTCTTTTTACAAGATTTAGCGGTGTTATCATGTTGGCCTGCATTATCCTGTTCATATGCTCATCCGTATCAGCCTCAAATGGCCCTATGTATGAGAGTGCAGCGTTATATACAAGAATATCTGTACGGCCGTTGCCTAAAACTGTTGTTAAATAATTAACAGAATCATTATCAGACAGGTCACAACTTACCGGTTGGACTTTTATATGATAATTCTCCTCCAGGAAAGAAGCAAAACTCTCCAGCTTTTCTTTCCCGCGAGCTATCAAAACAAGATTTATCCCTGCCTTTGCAAGGTAAAGCGAGAACTCTGCACCTATCCCTTCAGAGGCTCCGGCAATCAGTGCCTGTTTCCCATATCTCTCCTTTAAGTACATAATCTGATTTTTCTGAATTATTATTTGAACCGGCTTACGGGGTCGAATTTATTAAAAAGGTATTATTTTAGACCTGCTTTTTTACCAATTAAAAATTAATAACTATGGCGTTCTGGGAAGGAGAACTTAAAGAGCTTGGATCATTGTATAATATCTTCAGGGGCCATCTGCCAGATATAGTAAAGGAAATGGAACAGTTGCTGAAGACTGACGATCCTAATGTGGTGATGCTCTACTCGAGAAGGTGTCTTGAAGTAATAGTTACCGATCTGTGCGAAAATGAATTGAAGCGACCCCGGAAGACCGAACCTCTCAAGGGGATCATCGACAAGCTAAATGCGGAAGAGAAGGTCCCTTCGCATATCATCACTTCTATGCTGAGTCTCAACAGCATGGCCAATTACGGCGCTCATCCGAAGGATTTCGATCCTGAACAGGTAAAACCGGTCCTTAATAATCTGGCCATAATAATCAAATGGTACCTTAAATACAAGGATTTCAAGATAGTAAGTAAATCAGGCAATACGGAAAAAGAAGAAAATATAACGGACCAGCCTGGCAGGAGAGAAGAAATACAATCTCCCTCCCCTGAGACCAGGAAGCGTTTCTTTACCCCGTTCAGGATCGTCCTGCTGCTAATACTCGCAGTAATCCTCGCGATCATTTTCATACCATCCGGCAGTAAAGTCCCTGAAATTCTTGGATCTAACGAATGGTCAGGACACTTTAAAGACCCGCGCGACAATAATATCTATGTTTATGTTAAGATCGGGGAGCAGTTCTGGATGGCAGAAAATCTGAGAGCGGTAAAGTTCAACGACGGGACCAGGATCCCCCGTATAAAGGATAATGAGCAATGGGAAAAAACAACTGAACCTGCATACTGCTGGTATGATAATAACAGATCATTGTATGGAAAATCAATGTTTGGCCCCTTATATAACTGGTATACCGTAAATACCGGAAAACTTTGTCCTGCCGGCTGGCACGTTCCGTCAAAAGAAGAATGGGAAACTCTCATCAGCTTCGCCGGTGACAGTATCCCGGCAGATCTCGGGTATCTGCCAGTTGAAAGGGAAACAGCAGGAATAAAACTTAAAGAATCAGGAAATGAACACTGGGCCTTCAATGATACAATAAATTCCACTGATGCATATGGTTTTACTGCTCTCCCCGGGGGATTCCGGACAATTAACGGAGTCTTCTGGGATATTGGTAACCAGGGCAGCTGGTGGAGTTCCAGTGAATATCCCAACGATCCTGAGAACAAAGATGCAGTAAATGTTGAAATGGACTTCGACAGGAATGGTGTAACGGTCATACATCAGTACAGGCAGACAGGAATGTCGGTAAGATGTATAAAAGATAAATCGTAATCGTGATCCTGCCATAATATTTTCAGGAAAAACCTTGACTTCCCCACCCCTTTTATAGTAACTTTGTAGATTGCTTCATTTTCGGTAAAATAACATCCCATGAAAATGGCAGATCTGTTCAGCGCTATCTTCAGGGTATTAAAGATGCCGGTTGCAGTCATAGTCTTATGCACAGCCTGTTCGTACCCTCACATGTACCATTCTCCAAACATGATGAGTGTTCCCCTGTTTACCAAAAGTGGAGAAATTTCGCTGATGCCGGCGGCCAGCTTTGGAACTGTTAACACCTGCTTCGAATTACAGGCAGCACTGGCCTTGCCTGGCCATATCGGCACAGGAGTGAATTATATGACCGGAGGGAAAAACAATTCGGGCGATACTTATGATGATTTCTCAGAATACAATTACTTCGAAGGTTTCGGAGGCTTGTATGCTTCATTCAAAAATATCGGGGTATTTGAGATCTATGCCGGCTATGGCGAGGGCAGGGAGAATCATACTTTCGCCTTTAACGACTGGGACTGGGGAGGAGGCGACTGGGTTCAGGACGGTTCTGCCGAAATGAAGTTCTCCCGCTTCTTTATTCAGCCCGATATAGGGGTCAGGACCAAAAACATCGAAGGAGCTTTTTCCATCAGGTTCAGCCAGGTCCAGTTTAAGGACATCAAATTCCGGGACACCTATTACCGGTTTGATGAACTTACCGACCTGGATAAAAACAGAACCTCTTTTCTTATTGAACCCGGATTCACTTTCAGAGGAGGTCATGATCCGCTCAAATTCCAGATACAGTTCCTCTTTTCGCCAAACCTCACCAATCCACAGCAGGACTTTGAGCATTTCAGGTTTAATATGGGTGTGAATATTAAGTTCGGAGGAAAAAAAGACAACATTCAACCCTCACCCTAAAAGCCACCACCCGACCATAATACCAGATACGGCATATTATAAAAGAATAACCTTCTTCGTAATTATCTTCCCACCTGTATCAACTCTCACAAAGTAGATCCCTGCAGAAAGATTACCCATTTCAATCCTGCAGGTATGGCTGTTCACTTTTACCGATCTTATTAATCTTCCTGCTGCATCGAGCAGATCAACAGTAATTATAAACCTGTCTGAATTCAGATAAAGAAATTCCTTCACCGGATTCGGCCCTGCCAGCAGACCGTGATTTTCTTCAGTGTCATTAGTTGAATAAATACTCTCATTCGTTGCAATCCAGTTTTCCGGGAGATTATTGTCCAGCCCTGTGCCTGAGAGCTTCAGGTAAGAACCGTTGCCGTCAGCTTCAGGCCATGGAATAGTATCCCTGAACTGAACCATATCGATAACATTTCCGAAAGCATCAAGCAGTATCAGATCCTGGCCGCTGTTGGAAATATGACGGGTGAACTCGTCAAAAGGCCTGAATCCGTACTTCGCTTCGAATACTGTTCTGTTGGCTGCCAGATAATATGATGTATCAGGAGGTATTGTTGATCCGAAGGGAAACATATAGACTAATCCCGTCCCTCCGAAATATACTCCCGAAAGGTCCGCTTCCTGATATCCGGCATTCGATATTTCGAGAAATTCAAGCTCTTCTCCTTCGGGAAACCATTGCGATGATGCAGGATTGTACATTATCCTGGAGATAACCAGATTTGGGCGTTCAACATTATAACAGGCTGAAAAAGACCCGATATTTGCAGTAATCCACGAGATACGTGTATTGATCCAGGTCTTCATTCCCAAAATGTTCTGTGAATGACTTCCCGTAACAGACCACCTTGTATAATCACGCTCTGCCGCTTCTCTGATCATGGATACTGTCTCGTCAATAAAAGCATTCAGAACATCCGGGTTAAGAGGCTTCCCTGGCTGAATAAGAGAATTCCACCTTCTTGAAAGATAACACCTGAAAGTACTGTTAAGGAACATATCGCGCCAGAAACGTGAGCCGTCATTTCCTCCGTCGGACAACTGCCAAACATTGGTTTTGCTTCTGTCGTAACCATAAATGAAGAGGTCATTCCCGAAGGTGAGGTCTGAATCCCATATTGGTCCGGCCCTCAGCTTGCCCATCCTGTCCTTGTGAAAGAAAGTGCTCAGGCTGTAAGAATCGGCATTGGAGGAGAGCTCACTGATTATTATGTAATCTATGAACGAGGGTATGTCAATAAGTACCGGGAAACCATTCGAAAGAGATGTATTGCCTGCCTGGGCGGCAGAGGCAAGTGAAAAAAAATAATCTTTAATATAATTGTGCTGTTCTATGGTTATTTCTTCAGGTTTTGGAAGATGATGGATATAGTTTACCGTATAACCCAGCCATCCTGTCATCGTCCAGGCAACAGGATCGCCGCCGGTAAGCTTGTCAGCCTTTGTTATATAGCCTCCGGTGATATCAGGAAAGGAATTATCGGACTGTTCTGTTTTTATCACGTCCACCCTGTTATCATCAGCCTTTATTTTCTCCGTTAGCATGTAAAGTCCCCTGTAATTTCCGTTTATAACAACTTCGCAATAAACTGTGCGTGAGGCATATTCTCCAAGTTGCCGGGCCAGATTGAAGCACAGGTAATCGCGGATAAAGCCGGGATCCCATACCATCCCGTTAAGTATCCAGTCATTTTCGGCAGGCATGCCAAGGAGACTTACATTATTATTTGTCTGATCGTCTTCCAGAAAAGTTGTAAAACCATATTGTTTCTTGGGTTTGGCCTGCGATGAGGAACCCCGGATCTCAATGTCGATCCTTCCGTTGTAATCAAGAAATTCAGTATTGCTCTGGTCTGCCAGATAGTTCCTCTGCCCCGTCCCCCTGTTGATTATCTTCATTGTGGCAAATACCCTGTAGGCATCGGGAACAGATACCCCGCCGTCAGTATTGATGATAACAATGGGGAGATTACTGCTCGTAAAGCTCTGGGCTCCGGCAATACCCGCAAACAGTAGCAGGAAAATCGATATAGCCCCTGCACGCTTCATAGAATGACGCTCCTGATGCCAAAAATACCATTAAATCCTGATTATCAGAAGCGATTTATGCCTGTAAGGTTGCACTAAATTCCTTTGATTGATTAATCTTAATAATATAGAGTAAATTTGGAGTGAGAATTCATAATAAAACTGAATATAATATCCTGGTCATGAAAACATCGGATAAGATTCTTCACTGGGCTCCGCGTATCCTGGGGCTTCTGACAATTCTTTTTATAAGTCTGTTCGCTTTTGATTCCTTCAGTCCGTCCAATACTTTATGGCAGAATTTTTTATCCCTTCTGATCCATCTTCTCCCCTCAATTGTAATGCTGATTGTCCTCCTTATTGCCTGGAAATGGGAGCTGGCAGGAGGTATTATTTTTTTACTCGCAGGGATTGCCTGGAGTGTTTTCATATATATCGGCAACCTTAAAAGGACAGGAGTTCCGGGAAAAGCTCTGATGGTGGTTCTGATACTGGGTCTTCCCATAGTCATTGCAGGCATCCTGTTCATTGTAAGTCATTACAGACACTCAGGCAATCCGTCTCAGGAAACAACTTAGATCCGGTTCATATCTTTCTCATTGTTTTCGTTTCAACAGTTTCCCTCTTTCCGCTCTGAATTTTTATCTTGTGCACTTATCAGGGTTCAGAATTTTAAACATTAAGCTGATTAATTATGCCGCGCAGAAATGATATTGAAAAGATACTGATTATAGGCTCGGGGCCGATTATTATCGGACAGGCATGTGAGTTCGATTATTCCGGAACCCAGGCCTGCAAGGCATTGCGTTCACTGGGATATAAAATTGTACTGGTCAACTCAAATCCGGCAACAATAATGACCGATCCGGAGATAGCCGATGTTACTTATATCGAGCCTCTTAACGAGTACGCTCTGACTGAAATCATCAAAAAAGAAAGACCTGATGCACTCCTTCCGAACCTTGGAGGCCAGACAGGGCTCAATCTGTCTTCACTGCTGGCAAAACAAGGTATCCTGGCACAATATAACGTTAAAGTAATAGGCGTGAACATAGACGCTATTGAAAGGGGTGAGGACAGGATTGCGTTCAAGGAAACCATGAACAGGCTGGGGATCGGGATGCCCCTGAGTACGGCCGTCAACAGTGTGGAAGATGCGGAAAAGGTTGCTCTGGAACTGGGTTTCCCGGTGGTTGTCCGCCCGGCATATACAATGGGAGGAACAGGCGGAGGTCTTGTTTATAACCTGGAAGAACTGAGGACGGTTGCCAGTCGCGGACTGGCTGCCAGCATTGTTAACCAGGTTCTTATTGAAGAGTCTGTTCTCGGATGGGAAGAACTGGAACTGGAAGTGGTCAGGGATGCCAAAAACCAGATGATAACAGTTTGCTTCATTGAGAACGTCGACGCCATGGGCGTCCATACCGGTGATTCTTTCTGCACAGCACCTATGCTTACTATCAGTGAAGAACTGCAGAAAAAACTTCAGAAATATTCTTACGACATTGTCGAAGCTATTGAAGTTATTGGAGGAACAAATGTTCAGTTCGCCCATGATCCCCTTACCGGCAGGGTGGTTGTAATTGAAATAAATCCGCGCACTTCCAGGTCTTCAGCACTGGCATCAAAGGCCACAGGATTCCCGATAGCATTCATCTCCTCCCTCCTTGCAGGTGGCCTCACTCTCGATGAACTTCCTTACTGGAGAGGAGGGACTCTTGATAAATACACTCCTTCAGGCGATTACGTTGTGGTAAAATTCGCACGATGGGCTTTTGAAAAGTTTGAAGGCCTCGAAGACAGGCTGGGAACCCAGATGCAGGCTGTGGGAGAGGTGATGAGCATCGGAAGGAACTATAAGGAGGCTCTTCAGAAAGCTGTAAGATCACTCGAGATCGGACGTTATGGACTGGGCTTCGCGAAGGATTTCTACAAAAAGACTCCCGAAGAACTGATGGCCATGCTTACCAATCCTTCGAGCGAGAGACAGTTCCTTATGTATGAGGCTCTTCGAAAAGGTGCAACAGTTGAAGAACTTCAAAATATAACTCATATTAAAGCGTGGTTCATAGAACAGATGAAGGAACTCGTTGAGGAAGAAGAAGAATTATTGAAATATGAAGGAAAGATCCCTCCTGATGATGTTTTAATAAAAGCCAAGAAAGACGGATTTGCAGATAAGTACCTTTCAAAATTACTCAATATCCCCGAAAAGCAGATAAGGGAAAAACGCATCTCGCTGGGAGTCAAAGAAGCATGGGAACCTGTTCCTGTAAGCGGCGTAGAGAATGCAGCCTATTACTATTCAACTTACAATGCTCCTGACAGGGTAAAAGTCAGCGACAGAAAGAAGATCATGGTGCTTGGAGGAGGCCCCAACAGGATCGGCCAGGGAATAGAATTCGATTACTGCTGCGTTCATGCAGCCTTTGCCATCCGCGAAGCCGGATTCGAATCCATAATGGTGAACTGTAATCCCGAAACCGTGTCAACAGATTACGACACCTCCGATAAACTGTATTTTGAACCTCTCACCGCTGAGGATGTTCTTAGCATCTATGAAAACGAAAAACCTGAAGGCGTAATTGTCCAGTTCGGTGGCCAGACACCTCTTAACCTTGCAAGGGAGCTAAGCGAGGCAGGTGTTAATATTCTCGGCACCTCTCCTGACACCATCGATCTGGCCGAAGACCGCGACAGGTTCAGGCATGTTGTACAAAAGCTGGGAATACCACAGCCTGAATCAGGAATGGCCGCAAATCTCGAAGAAGCACTTGAAATTGCAGGAAGAATAGGTTACCCGCTGATGATAAGGCCTTCATATGTCCTCGGAGGAAGAGCCATGAAGATAATCCTCGATAAGGATATGCTTGAGGAATATGTGGTTAAAGCCGTGGGAGTATCCCCCGACAGGCCTCTTCTCCTGGATAAGTTCCTCGAAGATGCCATTGAATCGGAGGCTGATGCCCTCTCCGACGGTGAGGACGGATTTGTCCCCGCAATAATGCAGCATATTGAATACGCCGGAATACATTCAGGAGATTCTGCCTGTGTAATACCACCTGTCATCATTCCCAAAGAGCATAAAAAGACCATCTATGAGTATACCCGCCGTCTTGCACTTGAGCTGAATGTTGTCGGGTTGCTTAACATCCAGTACGCCATTTACGACGATGTGGTGTATATTCTTGAAGCCAACCCGAGAGCTTCCCGGACTGTTCCGCTGGTGTCGAAGGTTTGCAATATCTCAATGGCAAGGATTGCAACTCAGATACTCCTCGGTAAAAAACTTTCCACCTTCGACCTTAAGAACAGAACTATCAGGCACTATGGAGTGAAAGAAGCAGTCTTCCCCTTCAACATGTTCCCTGTTATAGACCCCCTCCTGGGCCCTGAAATGCGATCCACGGGTGAGGTGCTCGGAATGGCAGACTCGTACGGTATGGCCTTCTTTAAGTCGCAGGAAGCAACCCGCTCACCGCTGCCGGTAAACGGTACGGTACTTATTACCATTGCCGACCGTGACAAGCAGAAGATCATCGAAACAGCACATAACTTCAGGGATATGGGTTTCAGGATACTCTCAACAGGAGGTACAGGCCGCTTCCTTCAGGAACACGGGATCGAGACAGAGCTTATTCTCAAGGTGCATGAAGGAAGACCAAATATCGTTGACTCCATTAAAAACGGTGAAATCGACCTTGTGATCAACACTCCTGCAGGCCGCCTCAGCGAATACGACGATTCCTATATCAGGAAAAATGCAATTAAATACAATATCCCCTATATAACCACTACCTCTGCCGCACTCTCAGCATCAAAGGGCATAAAGGAACGACAAAACGGAAGATATTCAGTTAAATCACTTCAGGATTACCATTCTGCAATAGAATGACACAAAAAGCACGGCAGTCTATTCTTTTAACCTGCTCCTCAGATCGTTTAACTCCTTATCCTTCTCCGCAAGGTTAGCGGCATATTCGGCTTCAAGCTTTTTGATGTTATCTTTAAGCTCGTTCACTTCTCCGGTAAGCCTGGTAACGTCGTTCTTGAGACCGGCAACCTCATTCTGAAGGTTTGCCTTATCCTGCTCCAGGCCTTTTATTACAGGTGTATAAACTGATTTTGCATAGAACCAGGCAGTAAGATAGCCTATTAATGCAGCCACAAGGAGCAGGGCCACGATGGTTATCACAGCTCCCGTCACTGACTGTGCCAGTATTATGAATAATTGTGTCATGTTATTGCAATTTTATTGAAACGACTGTTTTTCTTGATTTTGCCCTTCCTTCAGGGGTGATATAATTCTCTGCAGCTTTGCTTTCTCCTTCCGAGATCTTTATTAACCTTCCCGGGGGAATTCCTTTCGATTCAAGATATGATCCCACGCTTTCTGCTCTTTTAAGCCCAAGGGCATAATTGTACTCGGTCGTGCCCACAATATCGGTGTAACCCGTAACTGCAAGCCTTGAGCCCGGAAACTTCTCAAGCCATGCTTTAAATTCAGCAATGCTGTTGTCGGTTTTCTGATCGGGATTGAATGTTACCGAGTTGAATTCAAAGCCGACCGTCAGGTCTTCCGGCATCATCGCTCTGAGTTTCATCAGCGAATCAGCCTCGCTGGTCTGATTTTCTGGAATTGCCTGCATTGTGACCGGCTTTTTCAGCACCGGCAACAGCTTATCGTTATAAAGCCAGGCTGAGACAAAGCACCAAATCACAAATGCGACAAATCCGGCAATAAGAATTCTCATGTCGAATGGATGTTGGTTAGTTATCAGAAATGATATTATCCTTACAAGTTAGTAAAAAAAAATTAAAAAATGTTAATGTGGCCTGAATTTCATTGATTAATCGCCTAACTTTGATAGAGACCAAACTGTGCCAAAATGAAAAAGCTCATCACCTTGCTTCTGTTGGTAATACTTGCTTCATGTGCCGAAAAGTCACGCCCCTGGCAGGAAATGTCTTACCCTGAATCCGGAGAGCTGACAGGATTATTTAAATCACCACCACCCGAATACGGGATGATATTGTGGTGGGGATGGGACGGAAGAATGTCGGATACCGTAATAAAACGCGATCTCGACCGGATCAAGGCAATGGGATTCCGCGGGGTGATGCTGGAAGCCGGTTACGGCATGGAAGCAAAATACCTTTCACCCGAATGGTTCAGCATGGTAAGGGTTGCCGTTCTGGAAGCGAAAAAACGCAATATGATAGTATGGATCGAGGATGAAGGGAAATACCCCAGTGGTTTCGCCGGAGGGAAATTCTCACAGGAAAGACCGGATCTCAAAATGCAGGCCGTCGTAGTAACCGAAAGAATTGACATCGCCCCAGGAGAAACAATATCAAAGGATCTTCCCTGGTATGCTCTCAGCGCAGTTGCTTTCAACAACGACGATAAATCAAGCATAACTCTCGATATCTCATCCGGTAAACTTAACTGGACTGCCCCTCAGGGCAACTGGAGAATTTTCGTTGCAGGTCACCGGTTCAGGTCTTCCAATACACGATCGGCAAATAATCCCACAAGAGGAAAAGACACAACCGCCTCCCTGATGGATTATCTCAATCCCCTGGCAACCCGCCAGTTCCTTGAATGGACCCACGAACAATATAAAAAGTCTTTTGGTGAGGAATTCGGAAAGACATTTATGGGATTCATGGGTGATGAACCTGATTTCGCATATACCCCATACACTCCGGCTATCCTGGAGGAATTTTCAAAAAGAAAAGGATACGACGTAAAACCCTGGCTCGCATCATTTTTTGTTCCGCAGATGACAGATGAGACAAAAAGAGTTAAAGCCGACTACTGGGATGTATGGTCAGCACTTTTCGCTGAAAATTTCTTCACGGTCCAGGCCGACTGGTGCAGGGAAAATAACATTGAATATATAGTCCACCTCAACCACGAAGACCAGCTTCCGGGTCTTGTCAGATCGTCAGGTGACTATTTCAGGAATATGCGGAATGTGGTGACACCCGGGGTGGATGCAATATGGGCACAGATATGGATGGATCATGTAGCTGACTATCCTAAACTTGCCTCTTCGGCAGCACATCTTTACGGCAGGGCGAGAGCCTTTACCGAAAGTTTCGCCGCCTTTACGCACAGACCTTCTGTTTCACAGGCAAAATGGGTCCTCGATTACCAGATGGTCAGGGGAATTAATTCCATTCAGGTAATGTTCATGTCGGCTTCTACACCACGGCCGGCACCCCCTGCGGTACCGGCAGCTCAGCAGAGACCAGCATCACAGTCTTCTCAGCAGAGACCCGCCTCACAGACACCACGTCCTATAAGCTTCTTTCTTACTGATACCTTCCCGCCGGTGGCAGAATATCTCAACAGAGCCTCCTTCCTCCTGGCCCAGGGTAAACCTGCTGCTGAAACAGGACTTTATTTCCCTACAATGAGCATGTGGTACGGCGACAACGAATCAAACCGGAGCATGCTCGATATCTCTCGTCAGCTGCTTGAATGCCAGCGCGATTACGATTTTGTTGATGAGCAGGCCCTCACCACCTTCCTCAGTATTGAGAACGGAGGCCTGAAGAACCTGAGCGGCCAGTCATACAAAGCCATAATAGTGCCCTCCATCAGCGTCATCTCAAGCGCCGCGTTAAATAAACTAAAGGACTTTTCATCTGCCGGGGGCAAAGTGATATTTGTCGGTAATCCTCCTTCTCTCGTGGTTGAAAAGACCTTTCTGGAAGCGGGCGGAAGCCCTGATCTGTCGTGGGCCCATCGCGATACATCAAACCTTCTCACCGATGAAGCTATGAAGTTGCTGCCTCCTCCCGATATCAGTATCGATAAATTCCTGCCCCAGGTTAAATACCTTCACAGGGAGTGGAAGGATGCTCATCTGTATTTTATCTTCAACGAAGAGAAAGAACCTGTTTCATTCAATGCCACATTCAGGGAAAAAGGCGAAATGCAGGTATGGGATGCTGCGACAGGAAGTGTGTCTGGCTTCAGCGGTTCTGAGGTTGATCTCGGACCGTGGGAAACAAAGTTTATTGTCATTAAGAAATAAAATCATACCAATCTCCATTTTACAGTCCCGCTGTCATTGGAGAAAAGGACTCAGATTTTATGATTTGCAGAAGCTGCATACTCCCGCGGAGTTACTTTGAAATACTTCCTGAAACACTTTGTAAAATAGGAGGGATTTGATATTCCTACACTATTGGCTATTTCGGTAATATTTCCCGAATGACTGACAAGGTAAGTTGCTGCAGTTTCAAGCCTGATGTTCCTGATAAGCATCCCGGGCGACAGGCCTGTTAAAACCTTCAGCTTCCTGAAAAGATGAACCCTGCTCATCCCTGCCTTTTCGTGTAAGGCTCCCGCATCAAAATCAAAATCCCTCATGTTCTCCTTTATGATGTTATATATTTTTTTGAGAAAGAGGTCGTCAACAGATGCAGACTCCCCGTCATGAAGGCTGAAGGCGAAATGATTACTGTATTTCTGTCTAAGCTTTTCGCGCTGCTCAAGGATGTTGGAAATCCTTACTTTCAGCTCTTTAATATTAAAGGGTTTGATAATATAATCATCTGCCCCGGCCATTAGTCCTTCGATCTTTTCCTCTTCTGTTGCCCTGGCTGTCAGCATTATAACGGGAATATGACTCGTCCGTTCATCATTCTTCAGCAGCCTGCACAACGACATTCCGTCCATCCCCGGCATCATCAGGTCGGTAATGACAAGATCGGGGATGATCGTCAGGGCAAGGTTTGCACCCTCTTTACCGTCTTCGGCCTCCACGATCCGGTAATACTGTCCCATGTTTACGCTGATGAAATTTCTCAGGTCTCTGTTATCTTCAACAACCAGTATTTTAACCTCCTCTTCCTTACCCTCTTCCAGGGTAGTTTTTCCGGCCTTCACTATGTCATGAAGTAAATGTGGCTTCATCCTTTCCAGATCATCAACATCGGCAATTATATATTCATCATCAGATAGATGTGATTTACCAAGAGGGATGGTGACGATAAATTCGGTCCTTTCACCGGGAGTGCTCTGAACATTGATGTCTCCATGAAGAAGAGAAACGAATTCCCGGGTAAGTGACAAACCTATCCCGGTCCCCGTAGCATCATGTCCGCAGTGATCCTCAACCCTGTAAAACCTGTCAAAGATCTTTTCAATATTCCCAGGGGCAATACCGGGTCCGGTATCCATAACCCTTATTTCCAGAATATCCTGTCCATTGCCATGATCTGATTTCCGGATCAGAATTTTACAGCAGACACAACCTCCTTCATGAGTGAATTTAAATGCATTTGACAGCAGGTTAGAAATTATTTTCTCGGTCTTGTCGATATCAGCAAATGCAATATGCTCTTTATCCGGTACTTCGACCAGATACCTGATATTCCGGGTTTCAGCCAGTGAGAGAAATTCATATACAAGGATCCTGAGATCTTTAATTATATCTGTCTCTGAGAGGATAATCTTCATCTTTCCGGAGTCGAGTCTTGAGATATCCAGAAGCTGGTTAATCAACTGTTGGAGCTTCTGTCCGTTTCTCTTCATCATTTCAAATATCCTTCCCTCCTTTTCATCTTCACCATATTCTTTAATTAGATTATCGATCGGACCGAGGATCAGTGAAAGAGGGGTACGTATTTCGTGTGATATATTCGTGAAGAACCTGGTCTTTGTCCTGTCGGCTTCCTCAAGCTGAAGGTTCTTAATACTTAGTTCCGAAGTTCGCTGGCTTACTTCAACTTCAAGCCTCATTTTTTCCCTGAGTAGTCTTGAGGTCCTTATCCTGATAAATATTACAGCCAGAGCAATGACAGAAAGGATGTATACAACATAAGCCAATGCTGTTCTGTAAAAAGGAGGATGTATCCTTATATCGAGGCTGCCACCTTCCGGATTCCAGATATTGTCATTATTTGAACCCGTAAACCAGAATCTGTACCGGCCGGGCTGCATGTTTATATATTCTGCCTCCGGCGATTGTGCTTCAACGGTATCCCTGTCCATTCCCTCCATGAAATACCGGAACCTGTTCATCTCAGGCTGCCTGAAATTGAGGGAAGCGAATCTTATGGAGAGGTCGTTTTGCCTGTGATCGAGTTCAATATTCCTGAGCTTGCTTACTGACTCACTTTGAGGATAAAGAACATTATATTTTATATTGTTGACGAGAAGCTCTGTCAGACAGACAGGTGATACACTTTTGTTAACAGGGATCTCCACCGGGAAGATCATGAGATTCTGTCCGTTCAGAACAGCCATTTCTCCGGATGAGAGTCTTAGAGCATTCAGATCGTTATATAACCTTGTGAACTTCACGTCCCTGAACTCTTTCTGACCGGGTCTGAATATCCTCATGGTGTTATTATGAAAGAGAAAGAACCTGCCATTTTTGTCGCAATTGAGATTGTGAAAGTAAAGCCCGTTTAAATCATCAAAGCGGCTGGCAGCAATAAAAATTCCCTGGTCAGGATCATACCTGTAGAGTCCTCTGAACGAGTTAAGGGCCCAGATGTTATGATCATTATCCTCCATGATCCTGAGAAACCATTCGGCATATTTTTTACCTGCCTCATCCGGACTTCTGATCTCGTGTATTTCCCCGGTCAGGCTGCTATACCAGTAAATTCCGTAATTTGTTGAAAACCACAGATCATCATTTTTATCGACCAGTAAATCCCAGAGATTAGCCCCGGGCAGATTTCCCGGCAGCAGGGTATAATCTATAACTTTTTCTATTTTATCATGTCCTGCCTCAAGCCTGTAAACAGCAGTATAGGGATTCACCAGCCACAGGTTTCCCCTGCTGTCGCGTGCAAGCATCTCAAAGCCTGAGAAATGAACTTCATTGAGGTCATTGCGGCTGAATTTCCCTGTTGCAGGATCATAGGTTACCAGGATATTATTGATACACCCGAAGTTAATTTCTCCCCCGGGATCACATAATACGCTCAGAGGTGTGACATCCTTCCATGGAAATATCAGACTATCAGGCTCCTCAAAGGGTACAGCCTCCGAAAAAGGTGATCTTATCCTGAAGATCATCCCCTTCCTGTTTACAAGCCAGAGATTGCCTTTTTCATCCCCGGCCATCCTGCTTCTGTTGTAACCTTCCGGCCCACTGGCGTGCTCCACATTACGGACCCAGTAACGAAGTGAGTCTGAGACCAGGCAGTGAAGTCCTGAATATATTGATCCGATCCACAGGTTCCCCTCCCGGTCCTGATCACAGCTGAAGTCGATCCAGTTGGGAACTCCGTTAAGAGTAAATATTTCCCGGCCGGGGAAAAAATTTATTATAATACCCTGAGATATCCATATAAACCACAGGCTGTTATCTTTCCCGGGGAAAATTCTGTTGACAAACAATTCTGCATTACTATTCCTTTGCTTGTCTCCCATGATGAAAAAAGACCAGCTTCTTTTCAGGTTTCCCGTATTGTCGTATTCAGCCACGACTTTGTTGCATGAAACCCATACACCTGCCGTGTCGGCACAATATATAGCTGAAACCCTTTTCGGGTACCTGTCTGTTCCGCTCTGAGTTCCTGCCGGAAGTCCTATCACCTCAACCTTGTCAGACCTGTCTATTCTCAACAATCCGTCTTCATGGGTTCCGAACCAGATATTTCCTGCCCTGTCCTCTTCAACACAGTAAACATGATAATTTCCTTTCCCGTTTTTCTTCCCGGCAGAAGGCCATGCTTTCCCCCACAACCCGTTTTCAAGCTTATAAAGCCCGTTGTTGGTTGCAACCCATATCCTTCCCTCCGAGTCATGACAAAATCTTTCTCTTTCAAGATATATATTCTGCTGGGCAGTGTTCCATGCAAGTGAATCGAGATTGTAAGCTGTAAATTTTTCCGTAATCCGGTTAAAAACATAGACATCTTTTTTGGTAAGGAGCCACAGGTTACCGTTTCTGTCGGAATGGATTCCGGTTATGCTGTTATTATCGCCCGGAAGGCAGGCTTTGTCGGGGAAAAAGTGTCTCACTTTACCTGTTCTGACATCTATGCGGTTCAGCGCCGAGTAGGTTCCGGCCCAGATGATCCCGTCCGGATCCTCAAATATGCTCAGAACAACAGTACCATACAATGATGAATCATTGTCGGCTGAGAGAAAGCTGAGATAATCTGATCCGTCAAACCTGAACAGTCCGTTTTCCTTCCCAAACCATATGAAGCCCCGGCTGTCGGCAAGTACCGAGGTTACACATGAACCTCCCTTCCCGTCGAAAACGGCAAAGCGCTGAAACCACTGATTAAGGGGCTGACTTTCAGGATACACAAGCTTCTGGCCACAGATATTGAATTCCGCAAGAAGGAACAACACTGCAGTGATGGAACCGTATACCCTACTTTTCATTGCCGGACTTTAAATATTCTACGGCAAGCCGGAATGTTAACAGGTTAACAATCAGACAAAAGTTAAGACTTTTTTATCGAATCGTATTCAGTCAGAGTTCATTTTTTATTGAGCATACAATAAAAAGAAACAAAATGACAAAATAATAGAACATTTCAGGTGGATTCATCCATACGAGGAAGTGTAAATTTAACTGTAACTCAAATCGGGTTACACCTAAATCAAAATAACTTCATTATGTTAAAAATTAAATTCATTCTGTTCATTGCTGCAGCAAGTAGAATCACATCCTGAGCATAAGACTAGGGATTCGGCGACGATTTTCTCTGGAAAGGAAGTGGAGAAAGAATGGTTTCTCCATGCCAGGTTAACAACAAGGGGCTCACTGAGGGCCCCTTTTTTAATTCATAACAGCAGGTTCATAAAAATTTTCTAACTTTAAATATTCACATTCATGTTCAGACACTCTGGATAATTGTTCTATGAGAATCGGGATCATTACCGACATACACGAAAATGAATCCGGTCTGCAGGAAGTCCTGAAAAAGGCTGACCTGCTGAAATGCGACGAAATTGCATGTCTGGGAGATATTGCAGGTTTCGATACAAGGTTCTACAGGTACTCTCACAGGAAAAGTGCTTCCTCATGTGTTAAGACCATAAAATCGACCTGCAGATGGATAGTTGCAGGCAACCACGACCTCAACGCAGCAGGCAGGATACCGTCCTGGTCAAACGGGTTTGAATTTCCCCCTGACTGGTTCCGCAGAAACGGCATGGAAAGGAAAATGGTTTCCGGCGCGAAGGTATGGTGTTATGAATACGATGCCCCAAATGATCTTGACGAAAGCGATCTGGAGTTTCTGAACGGACTTCCTGAATTTCTGACTACGGATGAACCCGGAGCTCCCTGCCTCTTTTCACACTATATCTTCCCTGACTTCAGCGGATCAACAACAATATATGCGGAAAAAAGAAACCAGATGAAAGGTCACTGGGATTTCATGGACTCCCATAAAACCCTTTACTCCTTTGTAGGTCATTCACACAATCATTTTGCAGGCTTTTCCTACAGGGAAAACGGATCATTCCTAAAAGCATTCCACTCCCTTCATCAGGAAAATTTCTTCCTGGGAAAAGATCCGGTAGTGATAATGCTTCCGCCTCTGTCAGGAGAAAAGGGCAGAGCAGGCTTTTCGATATTGGATACAGTTTCCATGATCCTCACAATTGTCCTTCTCTATAACTGACTCTGTTATGCAGGGATTTAAACGGGCAAATAAAAGAAATATCTTCTTCCCGGGAATCGACCTTCCGGCACTTCTTGCAATAATCCTTTTTGCAGTTCTGATCTTCTTCTACCTGATCCCGGGCTTCGAAAAAGCCATAATGGAACGAAAGAGGACACTTATCCACGAAATGACATCATCGGCCTGCAGCATACTCGAATATTTTCATGAAGCAGAATCCAAAGGACTTATGGATCCTGAAAATGCAAGGCAGCAGGCAAAGATGGCAATAGGTACTATACGTTATGGAGACAGCCTGAAAGATTATTTCTGGATCACCGACATGCATCCGAGAATGATAATGCATCCTTACCGGCCCGACCTTAACGGAAACGACCTTACCGATTTTCGTGATCAGGATGGTAAAACAATATTTGTTGATTTTGTAAAAGCAGCCAGGCCTACAGGCGAAAGTTATGTGGAATATATGTGGCAATGGAATGACGACTCTACCCGGGTAGTCCCAAAACTGTCATACGTAAGGATTTTCAAACCATGGGGATGGGTGGTAGGTACCGGGATATATATCGACGACGTACGGGCTGAAATCCGGAAGACCGAATTCAGGGCGATGATGATTTCAGGTATTATCGGACTGATAATAACTGTTATTTTATTAACAATATCGAGGCAAAGCCACCACATTGAACTTAAACGCAGCAGGGCAGAAGAAGAACTCCGGAAATCGAGAGAGCTGTACCGTACCCTTGCCGAAGCCGCATCAGAAGGCGTACTGATATGGTCATCCCAGGGTATCAGGGCAAATAAAACACTACTTTCCTGGACAGGTCATACAGAAGAAGATCTCCTCAGAATTGCACCTTTTCAGCTGTTTGATTGTACCATTACAAAGGAATATGACAACCCTTCCCTCCTTTACTCAGAACTCAGCTCGAGGAGATTCTGCGAGGGTATATTGATAACCTCTCAGGGAGGAATAGTTAAATCGCACGCCGATTTTTCGAGAATCATCCTTGGCGACCAGCAAGCCGTTCTAATAGTGATCAGACCTGCAAAGGATGTTATTCCGGTTACCGGATTCTCGCCCGAAAAACGACTTCTCAGTGACATCTCAACAGGATTTTTCAGGGTGACTTTCGGACGTAGGAATAAATTCATCACCGCGACTGACAGAACCATGAGAATGCTGGGGTTTAATGACATGGAAGCGCTGATCCAGTCAGATATTGAAAAAATCTTTGCAAGTCCTGATATTCTGAACGAAGTCAGAATATCTCTTGCATCAGGCAAAGATATCCGTGACAGGCAGGTTTCGTTAAGAAGAAAAAACGGAGAGGAATTCCGGGCTCTGATAAGCGTAATGGTCGTCGAATCGGATTCACAGGGTACTTACTGCGAGGGGTCTGTTGAAGAGCTTTCGGTTTCTTCAACGCCGGATATACCGGTATTCCCTGACATTGCCTCCTATAGCAGTGCGTACATCTCCCAGGCGCCGGTCTCAGTAATAATGAAACCTGCAACAATGTGCTCCTGGGATACTCCTGTCTCCTCCTGTCTTTCAATGATGAAAAACAACAATACCAGCGTGCTGATGGTCACTGACAAAAACAATGTTGCAGTGGGCATTCTCGATCTCTCAGACACAGCCATCAGCCTGGCAGAAGGACGCCCCGGAGAGGTAAGAGCAGCTGATCTGATGCATTCACCGCTGTTGCTGACAGACAAGGATTCAAAGGTGTCAGAAGCATTAAGCATGTTATCTGATACAAGTGTCAAAGCAATTGCAGTTACGGATCCCGGTAAACAAATTTGCGGAATTGTCACCTGTGGCGAACTTATTTCTGTATTTTCTAATACGCCGGAATTAATTCTTTCATCAATAAGCAAAGCATCCTCCGGAAAAGAACTCAGCGGGTGCTATAACAACTGCCGCCGCCTTGCGGTTGCAATGATCCTCGGACATGCCGGACCCGCCCCCGCAGGCCTTTACCTGGCATCCGTTGCAGATGCAATAACCATCCGTGCCATTGAACTTAGTCTCATGGAAACAGGAGAACCTCCATGCCGTTTTGCATTTATTCATACCGGCAGTGCAGGAAGAAAAGAGCAGACCCTTCTGACCGACCAGGATAATGCGATAATATTTGAAGATGCCGGCAATATTGCCTTTGAAAAAAACTCGGCTTATTTTACATCACTGGGGAAAAAAATAAATGAAATACTCGATATTTCCGGGTACAGGCTATGCCCGGGTAAAAATATGGCAGGTAATCCGGAATGGTGTCAGCCCCTGTCAGTATGGAAAAAATACTTCTCCCGCTGGATAAATGAACCGGGGCCTGATGAGATCCTTAAGACAAGCGTTTTTTTCGATTTCAGGTACTGCTATGGTGACAGGAACCTCGTTGAAGAACTGAGAAATCATGTTCGCAATCATCTTTCAACCAGTGATATATATTTCCATCATGTGTCTCTGGCATGGAAACAGTTCGCCCCTTCTGCATCATCTGTCACCCGGGAAAAAACAAATGTCAAGAAGCTGGTGATGCCGCTTACAGGTATTGTACGCCTGTATGCACTAAAATATGCTATTGCAGGTTTATCGACATACGACAGGATCATTGAACTTTATTCAGCCGGTCATCTCGATGTCGATCTGCTCAGGGATGTCCTTAAAGCATGGAAAGATCTCACTATGATCCGTTTCTACCAGCAGGCTTCCTCGATCAGCGAAGGAAAGGAACCTGACAATCTTATTGATTTAAATATGGCAGAACATGAGTTTCGTTCGTTCGTCATCAATGCCATTACCGCCATAAATGATCTTATGTTGAAGGCAGGTACCGACTTTTACACTGAAATAATCTAAAACCTGTAGATAGTGCTGAGCAGTATTCTCAGATTACTTACATTATGAGTGCCTGTTACCTTTCCGTCGGAACCTCTTGTTCCGTAAGCCGCTGCAGTGGCTTCAACCTCCCCGCAGAAACTGAGACGGCTTCCTGTGAAAGAAATACGGGGAGCTATTCTGAAAAGATGGTCAATATCTGTTCCCCGGCCATAAACAGAACCTGCAATTTCCTTTCGTGACCCAAGATTTTTACTGAATCCGCTAAAGATCCCGGCATTTATTTTACTCCCGTTTGTTGCAAAATCAATCCATAAGTTGCCTGTATTCAGGTTTGTATATATTTTCTGCTGGCTGATCACGCTGGTTATTTCAGAAACTGCATAACCTCCTATCATCATCAGGTCGGCCCCGTTCTGTGCATAAACACCCATTAAGGAAATATTTACAGGAGCTGTCCTGATCTTTACATTTCCAAAAACCGAGTAACTTTTTATCATTGCGTCAGTCTCCACGTTTACTGAAGTCTTCAATTCAGGACGGAGCTTCTTATAATCAATCCCTGCCCATGCTGTGAAGACGTCACCTGCCGGAATTTTGACCTGCAGGTCCAGCCCGGGGAATGTTGCGTTCCTCATATATTTGTTACTGTTTCCGTCAGGGCCGGGTGAGGTAAAATCTCTCTGGGCGTAAGCCGTGAAGGTAAAACTTACAGGCCCTGCTTCCTGTGTAAGCCTGACCTGGGGATTACGACTGAAAGGAGTAAAGGGGGCTCCCGTATTAAAGCTGATGGTGCCGGGAAAACTCTCGACAGGAAACATCGGGTGCCAGTACTGCCCTGTGAGAAGAGAAGTAGTGCTCCACGTAAGTTTCACCCATGCATGTCTCAGCCTGAAGCCATTCAGATCGCTTTCGCTGGTACCGAAAAACTCTGCTTCAATAAGTCCGGAAGTCTTCGCTCCAAAAGCATCAGGTCCTGTTATATCTCCCTTGATCCTGCTCTGGATACTCAGCATATGGAATGAGGGATTGGCGTTCAGGTCATTCCCCATAATGTCATTTGATATATCATCGGGGAAAAGATAGAAATGACCTTCACGCAAACCATTCGCAGCAGTAGATTGTCTGGTGTCATAAAAAATATCATTCTTGATAAACCCTGAGAACTTTATGCCCCATTGGGATTCATTTTCCTGTGTCTGTGCCTTTAAAATGACGCTGCTTAGCAGACAAATAGTGATAATGATTTTTTTCATCTGTAAAATATTTTCATCCTTCTTAATATTAATTTTATCCGGAACCCGAAACTTTCTTAACCCATCTTTATTTCCGGTTTTTATCCGGAGGGAAAAGGGACTCGATAACTGAAGGTTTCAGGGGTTCGCCTCCTGATAATACGCTCATATTACTTCTGGCTGTTCTGTTCTCTTTCCATAGTGACAATGCTTCACTGTACATGACCCGGGCTGAGTCGGGTTTCATCATGTGCCTGAAAATTGTACCCTTATTGGTCAGGCTTACCGAAAGCCGCCTCGGTGTTTCAGTCTGGGCCATCATAATGTTTCTGATCCTGCGGCTGAATATCCTTTCAAAATTATGAGACAGAAAAGGATCTTCACTCTTCATGTAGCTATGAAGCTTATCTGAGATCTCATCCCGGGTCAGACTGCCCCATTCTGTTATCCATCCTTTATAAATATAAATACCGCTGTCGCAATACTCAAGTGCAAGGTTCAACAGTGTCTCCTTTTCGTTCTTACCCGGGGTCGTGTCATACAAGGCCTTCATTAAAAGGCTGCTGCATTTGTTATTGTAAATAACTCCCGTCTCAAAGGATTGTTTATAATCAGGAAATGATCTGAAAATAACCATCGCCGAATCAAGCTTTCGAAATGCCACTGAAGGATTCTGAAATGATGTTATTTTATCATATTCATTTAACAATATCCTTGCTTCCAGAACGCGGGGATCCTCGGAGCGGTTGATGGTACTGTAATAGAAATAGGCAAACAGTGCAGCAGTGAAAGCTACTGATAAAGTTATTATCAGTATCACCTTCGTTCCCCTTGTAACTGTAAAAATATCCCTGAATCTCATCAGTTATGAACCTGTTCAGCCAGAAACTTCTTAATTTCCAGCGGAGTAGGTTTGGTAAGTAATGATACTATTATATTCACAATAACGGCGAGGGGTGCTCCTATCCAGGCAAAGTACCAAACATTAAGCCAGTAGGAAACAAAATCCTGGCCGGGAAGTGATTTTCCGCTTAGACCAACAATGAAGTATGTCAGGGAAACCAAAGTCACTAAACTGCCTGCCAGCAGACCGGCTTTGGCTCCTGCCCTGTTTGATCCGCTCCACCAGATACCAAGAAGAAACAGAGGGAAAATAGTGCATGCAGCCATCGAAAATGCCACGGAAACAAGCTGGGCAATCAGACCCAGTTTCATCAGTGCCACCACAGTAACCGCCACTGCCATTATAACAGTACCAATTCTTGCTACTTTAAGTTGAGATTTGGGGGTTGATGAAGGATTTATAACTCTTACATATAAATCGTGAGAGAATGCAGAGGCTCCTGCCACCAGAAGTCCTGAAACTGTTGAAAAGGCCGCAGAAACAGCTCCGGCAGCCAGTAAGCCTACAATAAGGGAATTAACACCTCCAAGCTGGGCTGTATAGACTACTATGGCATCTTTGGCCAGAAGTCCGACATCAGGGTTCGAAGACAGAAGTTTACCGAATGCAGAATAGGCAGGGGCGGTCCAGTAGACGAGACAGATAAAAAACAGACCCCATACAACTGACCACCTGGCATCTGTCACCCTCGGGACCACATAAAACCTCTGTATAACATGGGGCAACCCGGCAGTCCCCACCATAAGTGAAAAACATATGGCCATCCACTGAAAAAATGTTGTCCCCGTTGACGGGTCCCATGGCATGGCAAACTCCGGACTCGGAACAATAGCAAGATCATGGCCGTAGGCATTTACCATAGCCACGCCATCTGCGATGTTGGGTGCAGGTATTCCCTGGACAATATCAGTTACGGCAGCTCCGTAGCCTATCTGGGGCAATAACCAGAAATAGTCAAACTTAAAGGCCAGAATAAATACAGGAACCAGAAAAGAAATTACAATTATGATATACTGAACCTGCATATTCTTCGTGGCTCCTATCATGCCCGAAATCAGTGTGTAAAGAAGAACCACTGATGAACCTATTATGACTGCCCATGCATAGTTAAGTCCAAGTATCCATTTAAACATCAGTCCTATACCGCCAAACTGTCCGACACAATAGGCAAAGGATATCAGGATCGTGAAAACAGCACTCACTATCCTGAGTCCCCGTGAATAGTAACGGTCACCTATAAAATCAGGGGCTGTGTATTTTCCGTACTTTCTTATCTGAGCTGCCATGAGAATAAGCAGAAGAACATAACCTCCTGTCCATCCTACAACGTATGCCAGACCATTATATCCGAAACCATACATCATTCCTGCCATACCAAGAACCGAAGCAGCACTCATCCAGTTCGAGGCAATTGCCATTCCCGAGCCTACTCTTGATATTTTCCTTCCGGCTGCATAATAATCCGCAGGATCCTTGGCTCTGAAAAAGACACCCACGAGTACAAAAGTCAGAAGTATGGCTATCAGTATGATCGCCGGACCTGTTTTAAAACTGCCTTCAAGTTGAGTAAGACTCTCAGCATGAAGCGGATATACCGCTGATAATATTAGTAATAATGATATTGATATTTTCTTCATAACCGGATATTTTCTTTATTCGACAACTCCCTGTTTATTCAATCTCCACTCAACCAAAATATTATATACTATACAAAGCGACACGAACAAAATGAGCAGGAACACGGCCGTATAGAAATAATGAAAAGGGAAACCCAGGAAGTGCTTGTCGGTAAGTTTAGACTGATTATGAATAAGATAGAGACTCATTATGTCGGGTATCCTGCTAAGTTCTTCTTCTGAAAAAGATGACTGGTATGTTTCACTGAGGCAGTTTACCAGAATGGACGTTTCAAGGCTCTTATTCTCAAACCCGGAGTATTTTGAAGTTTCACCACTTAAAAGATTTGCAGACTCCACAATGGATGAACTGGTACTTAGGTACTCCTGATCTCTTACAGTAGCCAGCTTTGCCTTCATCTCCTTCATTTTCGCAACCTGGTTTATTATCACAGGTTCAACTGAGTCAGGAACAGCAGCATAAAAAAGAGTGTTGACAGCTCCCGATAAAATCTTCTGGTCTCCGGAAGAAACAATGTTCTTGCCTTTAACCAGCAGAAAAGACCGCATAAGCCTGCCTGCAGATTCTCCCGTCATACTTCCTGATAATACAACAGGCCATTCCGATTCAAATATCACGTAGGCCTTCTCAGGAACAGGTTTCTCAACAACCTTTAACAATATCTGGAAGCCGAAAACAGCAGTTGCCCATATCAGCAACATTGTGAAAATTATATTCCGGTTTTTCCTTCCATGAAGATTACGCGGTCTGAAAATACTGAAGTTGTATTCATCTGATGATTCCATAACATTCAGAGGTGTTAATTTTTTATTTGGTACGGATTAAAAATAGAGATTTTGATATTCATTACATCTCTTAATATCCTGCAATGTGTCATTGTTCTAAAACAACTTATTTAATCAACTTTTTTTTATATTTTTCGGGGGAATTTCGACAGTGATACACTATGATTATTCATTAGCCACGCTGACAGGTAATCCTGTTTAAAAATTGTCCGGTATGAAACTGACACGTAAAATTTCATGCGAATCATGCAGGTTAAAATGTGATATTCATGAAGCTGCACAGCTGTCGGGGAGATCCTTTTCCGGCGCAAAGATCATTCAGGCACAGTTCAGAAAACACGAAAGGATCTGCAGGCAGGGTGATCCCGTGAGTCATGCCATTTATCTCTTTGAAGGAAGCGCGAAACTTTTTATAGAAGGCATAAACGGTCACAACATAATTCTGTATCTCATGAAGCCGCCTGCCTATATAGGCCTCCTTTCGTTCTTCGAAAGCATCCATTATACATACTCGGTTACAGCAATTGAAGATTCCAGGGTATGTATGGTAGACCTCAATTTCCTGAAAGAATTATATCTTGAAAATCACCAGGTCCTCCTTAAGCTCAACAAGGCATTCGGAAAATCTGTTGCACTGATCATGAATAAGATAACGTGTCTGAACCAGAAAAACATCAGGGGAAGGATCGCAGAGAGCCTGCTGTACCTGGCTGAGTTTTACGGATCATCGAAATATATTCTGGCTATTACTCGTAAGGAACTGGGTGAAATGTCGGCAATTTCAGAAGAAAATACGGTTCGTCTCCTGACCGAGCTTAGAAAAGAAGGTATTGTGGCTGTTAATGGAAGAGAAGTTATAATAAAAGACAAAACCCTTCTGCGAAAGATATCTGAACTGGGATAGCTGAATAATAAAAAAAACCTAAAACAACGTCTTCCTGAATTTTTTAAACAAGTCTTCCTCCGGGGTTTTGGTTTTGATACCGTCCAGCACCAGATCTATAAGCGCATCTGTTTTTGTATCCTCAAACCCCACCTCAATGGCAAATCTTCTGAGCATCCTGCGCTCACTCTCATGAACCTCACAGTCGGAAAGCACGATCTGCGCAAGATTAAAAAAATGATCAAATTTATCTGCAAGCGAATAGGGAGCATGATAATGATGATCCTTTTCAGATTCGATGAGAGCATCAATTTCCGGATCCGTCAGTCCGAACTTTTTTCCCTCTCTGTGAAGCCGCTTCATCTCTCTGTTATTTATCTTACCGTCAACTCTTGAAACCTGAACCAGATGAATGAAAGCATCTTTGGTCACTCTCTTCCCATGATCTGATATAAAATCCGAAAATGTCATTTCTTTTATCATTTATTTATAAAAACAAAATAATGCGGTATCTCACATTATATAAACAAAAATAATCAAAAATGTTTCATCTGTCAGGCTGATCTTATATTTGTTTGTTGAATAATTGAAATATATTCCGGCTGTTTTTTGTCTGTAATAAAAGATGAAAGATCAAATTATAATGCCCTCTTTAAATTAACAGAAAAGAACCTTTAAATTAAAAACTATGAATAAACTGAAAGTATTATATTCCCTGACAATGCTGACGTTCTATTTCGTTATGATCAGTACTCCGGGCTTGTTTGCCCAGTCAGCGGGAAAAAATCCCGGTCTCGATGCAAGAGTGAAAAAATTCCTTGCCGACAATGCAGGAGAATGGTATGACATGAATGTACCTTCGGTTGACGGACAGCTTCTCTATGATATCATCGTAAAGAACAACTATAAGAGCGCCCTTGAAATCGGCACTTCAACAGGCCATTCAGGAATATGGATCGCATGGGCACTTAGCAAGACCGGTGGTAAACTCATCACTATCGACATAGATGAAGGACGACACAGGAGGGCCATGGAGAATTTCCGGCAGGCAGGGCTGTCAGAATATATTGATGCAAGGCTTGCCGACGCCCATAGTCTTGTTAAAGAGCTGAAAGGACCTTTCGATTTTGTCTTCAGCGATGCCGATAAAGACTGGTATAAAAATTATTTTATCGACACGGACCCGAAACTGAAAGTCGGCGGATGCTTTACAGCTCACAATGTTTATGACCGGGGAAGAGGTTACAGAGGCTATGGAGGCCAGGCAGAGTTTCTTGAATATGTAAAAAGTCTCCCAAACTACGAAACCACAGTGAACAACGCCGGTGGCGGCGTATCGATAAGTTATAAAAGAGCCGAAAAATAATAACTCCCCTATGGCTGAAGAAAATCTTCAAAGAAGACTGGGACTATTCCCTTCTACAAACATTGTTGTTGCCAATATGATTGGAGCCGGGATTTTTACCACTTCCGGGCTCCTGATGACAGGACTTAACAGTCCGCTCCTCATGGTCGTTCTCTGGGTAGCCGGAGGACTGATAGCCCTTTGCGGGGCCCTATCGTACGGTGAACTCGGAGCAGCAATGCCCGGAGCAGGAGGAGAATATCTTTTCCTGTCAAGGATTTTTAATCCCATCTTCGGCTTTCTGAGCGGATGGGTTTCATTTATTGTCGGATTCTCGGCACCAATAGCAGCCTCCGCTATGGGTTTCAGCGAATACCTGTGCAGAGCATGGCCCGGATTGTCAGATTGGCTCAGCTCAGCCGGAATTATGAGCGAGATCTGGACAAAAAAAGTCATCTCCCTCAGCGTCATTATCATCTTCACAATTATACACTACAGGGGAATAAAGACCGGGGCCAGGGTGCAAAACGTTCTGACTGTACTCAAAGTGCTGCTTATTATGGTTTTGCTTATTGCAGGGTTCTCCTCCCCTGAAGGCAGTTTTACAAATTTCAGCCGCGACAGTATTTCTCAAACCGGCTTTGCAGGCTGGAAAACCATCGGACTTTCACTGATGTGGATAATGTTCGCATACAGTGGATGGAACGCCTCAACATACCTTGGAGCCGAGATCAGAAATCCCAAAAAGACCCTGCCACTTTCGCTTATTTATGGAACAGGAATAGTAATATTTCTGTATGTGGCCATGAACATACTTTATGTTTATGCCATCAGCCCCGGGCAGATGAAAAATGTCATATCCGTAGGAGGACTCGCCATGGGTAACCTCTTCGGCAAGCCCGCTGAAGTCCTTTTCTCACTGCTGATAGGCTTTGCCCTGTTCTCGTCACTGAGCGCTTTTATCATTATCGGACCACGGGTTTATTATTCAATGGCAAAAGACGGCCTGTTCTTCAAATCCGTGGCCAGGATACATCCCCGTTTCGGCGTTCCGTCAAATTCCATCCTGCTGCAGTGCCTGATAGCATGTATACTGGCACTATCAGGTTCATTTGAGCAGATCCTTACATACATGGGCTTTGCCCTCGGTATCTTTCCTGTTCTTACGGTAGCCGGATTGTTCATCATGAGATCTTCAGGCCTCAGCGTGGTAAAGATCCCCGGATACCCGGTTACCCAGTTAATATATATAGCTGCAGGACTTATGATCCTTATTCTTTCCTTCCTCGAAAGACCTGGAGAATCTGCAATAGCCCTGGCTACGGTAGCCATAGGCATACCTGCCTATTTTATCTTCAAAAGAAATTTACACAAGCGGAACTGAACAAAACTGCGTTTTAAATGTTTTGCTTTAAGGATATTTCTTTTTCATGTGAAAGAATTTTATTATACTGTTGAAAATTAAATGGTGCATCCCGATATATCGGGAGAACCGACATGAATGATATTATTTCATGTTACCTGTAACTTTTATCATGAAGGTTTCATACCTTTGAGAACCGTGAAAAAAGTAAATGTAATACCGGCATTGCTCTCTGTACTTCTAGGTCTGCTGTTTCTGGCCGGAAGTACGGGCATTACTGTTATTACACATTCCTGTGCCCACTGCGACGATCATTCAATCAAAGCCGGTATCCTCGTACCGCCGGTCGCCCCTGATGATGACTGTTGTGAATTTGCCACAGTGGAGGATAACACCGAAAAAACATGTTCTCTTGAAGGAGAATGCTGTCATTTCAGGATCGACAGGCTTAAGCTGGTCAATTATGCACACCCTGATAAAACCGATGTACCGGCACCTGAAAAAGCACCATATCAAACTATTACATTTCGTTACTTACCCATAACCGGGCCATTAAAAACAGATTTTGCAATCCACAATAAACATGGCGGGCGTTTTCTGGTAACTTCGCACTGCCAGCTGATATCTTGATTTTCATCCTTTTATAAATTGTTATGATAATTATGGGACAGGAACCTGTTCCTTTAAGTTTCATTTTTTCAATTTTCAGGGATGAAAACATTTAAAATCAAATTATTGTTATGCCTGCTGATGATACCGCTTATCTCCGCAGGCCAGCAAAAACTGGAGGGGAAAATATTCGATTCTTCTGACAGTGACGAGCTGGGTCTCCCGGGTGCCAACGTGGTGTGGGCCGGTACAACGGTGGGCACTACCACAAATGTGGCCGGATGGTTCAGCATCAGACGGGTGAAAGAATCCGACAAGCTGGTTGTAAGCTTTGTAGGTTATAAAACCGATACGATTACCATTGCACCATCCGATGAATATATTACCCATCCGCTTTCTCAGGGAACTGAGATAGCTGAAATAGTAATAACCGATAGGGCCCCCGGATCTTTTATTAACAGAGTCGATCCGGTACTTACCGTTAACATCACAGGAGCCGAACTGTGTAAGGCAGCCTGCTGCAACCTGTCAGAGAGTTTTGAAACCAATGCTTCCGTCGATGTTAACTATGCCGATGCTGCAACAGGGGCAAAACAGATACAACTCCTCGGTCTTGCCGGGACATACACACAGATACTTGCTGAAAATATCCCTTCGGTTTATGGCCTCAATACAGCATACGGACTCAACTATATCCCGGGCCCCTGGATGGAGTCAATCCAGATATCCAAAGGAACCTCATCGGTAAGGAACGGTTATGAATCAATGGCCGGACAGATAAATGTTGAGTTTAAAAAACCCCGTACGAGCGAAAAATTCTATCTGAACGGATTCGCCAGCGACGCAGGCAGGAAAGAGTTCAATGCAAACTCTTCGGTGATTCTTAACAAACATCTGAGCACAATGTTGTTGCTGCACGGAGAGCTTCAGAATACAACTTCCGACCATAATCATGATGGTTTCAGGGATGAACCCGACATAGTCCAGTACAACCTCTTCAACAGGTGGGATTATATGACCGAAAGGTTTACCTTCAGGGCAGGAATAAAATACCTCGGAGAGGAGAGGACAGGCGGCCAGTTCACATATCAGCCTGAGAATCCCGATACATGGACCGATGGATTTGGTATAAAAATAAACACACAGAGGGCGGAAGCCTTTACCAAAACAGGTGCTGTGTTCGGTCCGGGACAGTCAATTTCAGTTGGCTGGATTCAGAATGTCGCATGGCACAGTCAGGAATCATTTATCGGAAGAAGGTCGTATGACGGAACCCAGAGAACGTATTATACCAACCTTCTTTTCCAGTGGAACCCGGGCCTCAGCAAACACACTATCGATGCCGGGTTAAGCTATAAATATGATCTTTACGACGAGCATCTCGACAGCCTGTCTTTCAACCGGAGAGAATCGGTGCCGGGAATTTTTGCCCAGTACACCTATACCGACAGCGCCATGATGACAATGATCGCAGGCATAAGAAGCGACTTTCACAATCTGTATGGAACACTTATCACACCCAGGGTTCATCTGCGCTATGTGATAAATCCTCTTCTTACACTCAGAGCCTCGGCCGGAAAAGGATTCCGCGCAGGTAACATCCTTGCGGAAAATGCTTTCCTCCTTGCCAGCAGCAGGAAAATGATAATAACCGGAAATCCCGGAATAGAAGAGGCATGGAACGCCGGAATAAGTCTTATCGCTTCTGTCCCTGCCGGAAGCAGAACAATAAAAATATCGGGCGAAATCTTCCGTACGAGCTTCATTAACCAGATAATCACCGATATGGATGCCGATATCAACGAGGTCAGATTTTATGACCTCGACGGAAAATCGTATTCGAACGTCTTTCAACTGGAAGCGTCAACCTCACTGACCGAAGGATTCGATATCCTGGCTGCCTGGCGTTGGAACGATGTAAAAATGACTATCAACGGCAACCTTACAGAAAAACCTCTTTCCAGCAGGTACAAAGGTCTTCTGACCGCATCATGGCTCACCCGCCTCCGGAAATGGCAGTATGACTATACCCTGCAGCTTAACGGACCCGGGAGAATTCCGTCAACGGAAGCCAACCCGGAAGAGTTCAGACGCGACGATGAATTCAAACCTTTTGTACTGATGAATGCTCAGATAACCAGGAACTTCAAAAAATGGAACATATACCTGGGTGCTGATAACCTTACAAATTTCAGACAGCATGATCCGATTATCGATGCTGCAAATCCCTTCGGCGATTATTTCGATGCAGGTCTTATCTGGGGACCCGTGCACGGAAGAAAGATCTACGCCGGATTCAGAATATTCTTTAACCGCGATGTTTAACATTTAAACCCATTAAAATCATGAAAACAATTCAGAAATTTTTTATCGTCTTCCTTCTTGCTTCAGTGCCTTTTATGCTCAACGCACAGGAAAAAGGCAAAAAAACAGAAACCGTGAAGTTCAGCACTTCCATCGACTGTCAGAACTGTGTGAACAAGATCATGACAAACCTGCCCCAGGATAAAGGGATTAAGGATGTACGCTGTGATCTCGGATCAAAAGAGGTGACAGTTACCTTTGACACTAAGAAAAATGATCCGGCCAACATCAGAAAATCGATAGAGAAACTTGGATTTACGGCAAAGGTTGTTGCGGAGGAACCTGCGCCCAAAAAAGACAAATAGTTCTTTCTCCCCGGCCCTTATCCCTGAGGGAAGGGGCCGGGGAAAAATTATCTTTAGATCCCTGCAAGGTCTCTGATAACAACTGATGCACACGCTATACCGAATGCTGCAGGCATGTATGAGATAGTTCCCACAACGGATGCCTTATTTGGTTCTCCTGTTGCGGGGACTATTTTATTTCTGTCGACCTTCTCAGGCGACCATACAGCTTTAAATCCTTCTTTCACACCAAGCCTGTGAAGCCTCTTTCTGAGTATCCTTGCAAGCTTGCAGTCGCTTGTATCCGATATATCCGATATTCTTACCTGCCCGGTATCAAATTTTCCCCCGGAACCCATTGAACTTACAACCGGAAACTTGCGCTGAAGTGAATGATAAATAAGGAAGATCTTCGGAGAAAGTGTGTCAATGGCATCAATCACGTAATCAAATCCTTCATCAAGAACTTCAACCATCCTGTCATCCCTGATATATTCATTTATCGCGGTAACATTTACACCGGGATTTATATCAAGAAGCCTGGCGTGCATCAGCCCGGCCTTGCTTTTGCCACTGGTGCTCTCAAGGGCAAGCAGCTGCCTGTTCCTGTTTGACGGATGGATCGTGTCGCCGTCGACAATGGTTATGGAACCAACTCCTGCGCGGCCTATCATTTCTGCAGCATAAGCTCCTACTCCCCCCAGCCCCACTACAAGAACCCTGGAAACCCTTAGTTTTGCCAGGGCGTCGCTTCCAATAAGCATCTCCGTCCTTAAAAGCCAGTCTTCCATAAGTAAAATTTTTTCTTAGTTGACTTTGTATCCCTTGGTGGTGAGAAACAGCAAACTCAAAAACCCAAAGGGCAACACTAAGCAGAGTAACGGTTTAATTTAAAGAATTCATGAAAATTGGAGTATATGATTGCCTTTAACTTATCCTCAGCAATTTCCATGTCCGTGGAAACCTTTTTATATATATCCCTGATATCAATATCCGCACCGTCGGTCTCAAGGAAGATCCTCCCGGAAGGAAGGCTTCTGATAAGATCGCGTGATTCAGGTTTCATGATGAATTCGAACCAGAAAGAAAGGTATATTCCCTTTTCAATAAGTTGCCCTGCCAGTGCCGGCTTACCTCTGAACCCGTGAACAAGCCATGGTAAGGATGGCCTTAACAGCTTTCTTTCCTGAAGAAGTTCGTCCCAGGCCCTGACACAATGGATAACCATCGGCTTTCCATGTTCACCTGCAATTGCTGCCTGCTCACGAAAAACCTTTCTCTGCAGGTCGGGAGACGCTCCCCGTAACCTGTCGAAACCTGCTTCACCGATAGCGGCAACAGTATCGTGACCGGCATATCTCTCTACATAGGATATCTGCCTTTCGTAATTATCCTCATTAAGATGCCATGGATGAATTCCTGCTATATATGTGATTCCGGGGAGTTCAACAGGTGTTTTTTCTTCATGGGCCATCAGTGTCTCAACCATGAAGACCCCCGGTTCAGGAGCCGACCCGTGAGTGTGTATGTCAATATAATCGTCCTGACCCGGATAATTCATTACTCCATTTGCCCTATTTCTTCAATGCCTTTGTCGATTCGTCTGAGCGTTTCCTCCCTGCCTATCCAGGAAACGATATCGAAAAGATGGGGTCCCCTCAATGCTCCCACAGTTACCAGCCTTAAGGAATTCATGACCAGTCCTGTGTTGTATCCCTTTTCCCCGATCCATGATTTGACAGCTTTTTCTGTTTCTTCAGGAGAAAAATCCGGCAGGCTTTCCAGGATATCCCGCAGTTCTTTCAGTATGACGGGTGATTCGGGTTTCCATCTTTTTCCAACTGCTTCCTTGTCCCATGATGAAGGACTTTGGAAAAAGAAGTCTGTTTCCGTCCATAAATCCCTGACAAAGCTGACTCTTTCCTTAACCACGGCAACAAGTTTCTCCAGGCGGATAATGTCATAATGGAACCCCCTGGCCCTCAGGAACTCCCTGAATTCTATGGCAAGCTGTTTATTATCCTTCTGCTGCAGATAATAATGATTGAACCACCTGGCCTTGTCGGGATCGAAACGCGAACCAGCCTTGTGAACTCTTTCTATCGAAAATGCTTCAGCCAGTTCTTCCATGGTAAAAATTTCCTGCTCGGTACCAGGGTTCCAGCCAAGCAGCGCCAGCATGTTTATGAAGGCATCGGGGTAATAACCTTCCTCCCGGTATCCTCTGGCTGTTTCACCAAAGGGCCAGTAAAGAGGAAAAACCGGGAAACCCATTCTGTCTCCGTCACGTTTGCTGAGCTTTCCTTTTCCGTCCGGCTTCAGTATTAGGGGAAGATGCGCAAAGGCTGGAGCCTCCCATCCAAACGACCTGTACATCAATACATGAAGAGGAAGCGAAGGCAGCCATTCCTCACCTCTGATTACATGACTGATCTCCATCAGATGGTCGTCGACAATATTTGCCAGATGATAGGTAGGCATACCGTCCGATTTGAAAAGTACCTTGTCATCCAGCGTATTGGTGTTCACCACTATATGTCCTCTTATGAGATCGTCAAAGTGGATTTCCTCCTCCGGAGGCATCTTATACCTGATCACATACGGTTCCCCTGAAGAAAGCAGTTTTTTACATTCCTCTGCCTTCAGGGACAGGGAGTTGTGAAGGGTCTTCCTGTTGGCTGCATTATAAAAGAACGTGTTGCCCTGTTTTGCTGCTTCCTCCCTTAACTCTTCAAGTTCCGGGGGAGTATCGAATGCGTAATATGCTTCGCCTTTTTCAACCAGCATTCCGGCATAGCGGTGGTAGATATCTTTCCTTTCACTCTGCCGGTAGGGTCCGAAATCTCCTCCTTCATTTATCCCTTCATCGATTGTAATGCCACACCATCTGAGCGATTCAATAATATAATCCTCGGCACCTTCAACAAATCTGGCCTGATCGGTGTCCTCTATACGAAGAATAAAAATCCCGTTGTGCTTTTTAGCGAACAGATAATTATAAAGTGCCGTCCGCAATCCGCCTATGTGCAACGGACCTGTCGGACTGGGAGCAAATCGTACTCTTACCTTGTACATAATATTTTGTTATTCGGATATCACAAAGATAGATAATCGGGGTTACAAATTATAGTATTGCATTTATCAGCATTCATGGAACATAATTATATTAAATTTGTGTTTTAGCGCTGATATCTTTAAAGCGGTATTCCAATGAAAACAATGAAAGCTCTTGTAAAAGCCAGGCCCGAAAAAGGTCTCTGGATGCAGGAGGTCCCGGTTCCGGAACCTGGCCTTAACGATGTAATTATTAAAGTGAAAAAATCCGCTATCTGCGGTACAGACCTCCACATTTACAAGTGGGATGAATGGTCACAGAAGACAATAAAAACCCCCATGGTCATAGGCCATGAGTATATGGGGCATATAGAGAAAATGGGGCCTGGAGTGACAAACCTTAAAATAGGCGAAAGGGTCACCGGGGAAGGTCATCTGGCCTGTGGTCATTGCCGCAATTGCAGACGTGGCAAGGAACATGTTTGCGAAAATACTGTCGGAATAGGTGTCCATGTGGATGGCTCCTTTGCAGAATATGTAAAAATACCTGCTACTAATGTAATCCCTCTCGACAGGAGAATTCCCGATGAATGGGCAGCCATCATGGATCCTTTCGGAAATGCTGCTCATACAGCCCTTTCCTTCCCTCTTCTGGGTGAGGATGTACTTATTACCGGATCAGGTCTGATAGGCAGTATGGCGGTTGCAATTGCCAGATATGCAGGAGCCAGGTTTATCGTGGCAAGCGATCTGAGTGATTACAGGCTTGAAATTGCAAAAAAAATGGGCGCCACTATTGTCGTCAATCCTTCAAAGGGAGAAAAGATTTCGGATGCAGTTAAACACCTGGGGATGAGAGGATTCGATATAGGCCTCGAGATGTCGGGCTCTCCGGCCGCCTTCGTTGAAATGATAAATAACATGTACAACGGATCAAGCATCTCACTCCTCGGCATCCTTCCCTCGGATTTCCAGGTGCCATGGAGCGACATCATATTTAAGGCCATTACCCTTAAAGGCATCTACGGCAGAGAAATGTGGGAGACGTGGTACAAAATGGAACAGATGATAATCGGAGGTATAAACCTCGATCCTGTCATAACCCACCGTTTTCATATCGACGATTTCCGGAAAGGTTTCGATGCCATGGAAGAAGGTAACTGCGGAAAAGTAATACTTAACTGGGATTAATTATGTATACAGATTATCAGAATCATCTGAAGACGGTCATTGGTGAAATAAGAGAAGCCGGCCTTTATAAGGAAGAGCGAATTATTGTTTCACCCCAGGGTGCTGAGATAACCCTCAATACAGGACAGAAGGTACTGAACTTCTGTGCCAACAACTACCTGGGCCTTTCGAATAATGCGAAACTTGTTGAAGCGGCAAAAAAAGCTCTCGACGACCATGGTTATGGCATGTCGTCGGTAAGGTTTATCTGCGGGACCACTGATCTTCACAAAGAACTGGAAAGGAAAATAGCTTCTTTCTTTCACACGGAAGACACAATCCTCTATGCTGCATGTTTTGATGCTAACGGAGGTGTTTTTGAACCACTGCTTACCGAAGAGGATGCAATCATCTCCGACGCTCTCAATCATGCTTCGATCATCGACGGCGTACGTCTTTGTAAGGCTCAGAGATACAGATATGCCAATGCCGATACCGCTGATCTCGAGAAACAACTTAAGCTGGCACAGAAACAGCGCTTCAGGCTTATTGTAACCGACGGGGTATTTTCAATGGACGGGAATATCGCTCCTCTTGATAAGATCGTGGAGCTTGCCGACAGGTACAATGCCATGGTTCTTGTTGATGAATCTCATTCTGCGGGTGTAGTTGGCGATACAGGCCGCGGAGTTACCGAATTATACGGTATCATGGGAAAAGCAGAGCTCATTACAGGAACTCTCGGCAAAGCTTTCGGAGGTGCAATAGGAGGTTTTACCACGGGCAAAAAGGAGATAATAGAACTCCTTCGTCAACGTTCCAGACCTTACCTTTTTTCCAACTCCATACCACCGCTGGTAGCAGCTGCAGGAATAAAAATGATAAGCATGATGACTGAGACAAATGAGCTGCAGGACAAGCTTCATGGCAATGCTGAATATTTCATCAGCAGGATGACCAACCTGGGTTTCGACATCAAACCTACAAAATCGGCTATCTGTGCAGTAATGCTCTATGACGCCAAACTGTCACAGGATTTTGCGGCAAAACTTCTTGATGAGGGCATTTACGTAATTGGTTTCTATTACCCCGTTGTACCTAAAGGAGAAGCCAGGATCAGAGTACAGATCTCTGCGGCTCACGAAAAAGAACACCTCGACCAGGCTGTCGCTTCCTTCGCAAAAACAGGCCGTGAGCTTGGAGTTATAAAATAAAGAGGTCCCAGATAATTAATGATCAATGAATTCTTTTTCTTTCACCATTTACAGGATTATCGTTCCCAAACCTTTAAGAACCCTGATCCTGAAAAAGAGGTTGCGAAAAAACATTATTGATCATTTTTCTTCACTTCCCGCAGAGCAGGTGAATGACGAAGAAAAAGAGATACTGGAATATCTGAAGAATAACCCTGTCTCCATTTTCCCTTATCCTTTCTCTTCGGCTTATTCACCCCGGAAAACTGTCCTGCATTACGACGGCATCAACCGGATGCATTACGTGATTCATGATGGAAACCGCCTCTATTTCAGGAGAGGCTGGAGCAGTAAAAGAATACTGAGATACTATACGGATATATGCAGGGAACAGGATCCCCGTAGTCCTCACCGTTATCTATCACCCGATTTTTCCCCCGGGGATAATGATACTGTAGTGGATATCGGAGCTGCCGAGGGGAATTTTTCCCTTTCGGTGGTTGGCACGGTAAAGAAGGTATATCTGGTAGAATCTGACAGGAGGTGGATCAGGGCCCTGGAGGCGACTTTTTCTCCCTGGAAGGAAAAGGTCGAAATAATAGACAGGTACGTATCCGACCGTGACGCGATAAATGAGATTACTCTTGACACCCTTATTGAACAGGATCCTTCAGTTTCCTTTGTGAAAATAGATGTTGACGGTTATGAAAGAAAAGTTCTGGGCGGCCTGAATAAAACTCTGGCAAAACCATACCATATTAAAATAGCACTTTGTACTTATCACGGGCATGATGATGAGAAGGATTTTACCGGTCTTCTTGAACGTCGGGGATTTTCTGTTGAGCCGTCGGCCGGCTATATGATACATTATTACGACAAGAAATTGCGGAAGCCCTGGCTAAGAAAAGGATTGCTCAGGGCTGTCCGCTGAAAACCAGTTAACTAATTCTTCAACCGCACTTCGAATTACCGCAATCTTTACAGATCAGGCATCCTTCCTCATATACCAGGTTCTCAGATCCGCATTCGCATTTACCTTTGGCTCTGGTACCGTTCGGTATATATTTTTTCAGTGCTCTTTCAACACCGTTTTTCCAGTTGTTGATCGATTCACTGTCAAGTTTCAGCGACTGAACAAGGTTCACCACATCGGAAATTGGCATTTCGTGCCTCAGTACACCCGATATCAGCTTGGCATAGTTCCAGAATTCGGGTTTGAACATGTGTGACAGGCCTCCGATAACTTTTTTGTATCCGTATTTGTCGGTGTACTGGAAATCGTACCGCGATTTGCCTTCTTCATTTTTGATCTTGATGATCTGCCCTTTCACTATGCTTTTTGGTATGGGATATATCTCCTCATCGGCAATCCCGGTAAATATCTCGTATGGCCTGTTATCCTTCAGTCCCACGAAGGCCACCCATTTTTCTTCGTTTATGTTGAACCTTATGACGTCGCATTCGAGAATTTTAGGTCGTTTTACCCTGTCGGCCCTTGTTTCGGGCTTGCCGGTTATCAGAACGCCGTTTCTTGAACCGTCGCGGTACACGGTGGCACCCTTGCAGCCCGATTTCCATGCCGTCATATAGAGCTCACTTACAAGCTCTTCCTTAACGTTCGCCGGCAGGTTTATGGTAACACTGATGGAATGGTCCACCCATTTCTGGATAGCTCCCTGCATTTTAACCTTGGCAATCCAGTCGACATCGTTGGCAGTGGCTTTGTAATACGGTGATTTTTCTACTATTCCGGCAATTTCCGCATCATCCATATGGGTTACTTCATCGGGATCGTATCCTTTAACCCTAAGCCATTCAACGAATTTATGATGGAATACGGTGAATTCTTCCCATGAATCACCTACTTCGTCCCTGAATGTCACTTTTACATCCTTATCATTCGGGTTTACCTTGCGGCGGCGCTTGTAGAAAACCGAGAATATAGGTTCGATGCCTGATGTTGTCTGTGTCATAAGACTTGTCGTTCCCGTCGGGGCTATGGTAAGAAGGGCAATATTACGCCGTCCGAATTTTTCCATATTGCTGTACATGACGGGATCGGCTTCCTTTAACCTCAGGATGAAGGGATTGTCTTTCTCTCTTTCGGCATCATAAATTGTGAAAGGGCCTCTTTCTTTTGCCAGGTATGTCGATGATTTGTACGCTTCGAGGGCAAGAGTCTTGTGTACATCGACTGAGAAACTTGTAGCCTCCTCACTTCCGTATCTTAATCCCAGTGCTGCCAGCATATCGCCTTCGGCTGTTATTCCGATACCCGTTCTCCTGCCTTCTTCAGCTTTTTTTCTGATGTTTTTCCACAGGTTTCGTTCAACTCTTTTCAGTTCGTCGTTTTCAGGATCCGAATCTATTTTCTCAAGGATTGCATCTATTTTCTCAAGCTCCAGATCAATGATATCATCCATTATCCGTTGTGCAAGCCCGACGTGTTCCTTAAAAAGATCATAATCGAAACTGGCATTTTCAGCAAATGGGTTTTTGACGTAGCTGTAGAGGTTTATTGCCAGCAGACGGCAGCTGTCATAAGGACAGAGAGGTATTTCCCCGCAGGGATTTGTTGACCGGGTTTCAAATCCCAGGTCGGCATAGCAGTCAGGAACGCTTTCCCTTATTATCGTATCCCAGAATAAAACTCCCGGTTCTGCCGATTTCCAGGCGTTATGAATAATTTTCTCCCACAGCTGGTTTGCATCCGTGTCGCTGACGAACTTTGGATGGTCGGATCCGATGGGATATTGCTGCCTGAACATCGTTTTTTCCTGAACGGCTTTCATGAAGTCGTCAGTGATCTTTACGGATACATTTGCCCCGGTTACTTTTCCCGATTCCATCTTTGCATCGATGAATTTACCCGAGTCGGGATGTTTTATGGAAATGGAGAGCATCAGTGCTCCTCTTCGTCCGTCCTGTGCAACTTCCCGTGTGGAATTGGAGTATCTTTCCATAAAAGGTACTACACCGGTTGATGTCAATGCGCTGTTCAGCACCGGGGTTCTCTTCGGACGGATGTGTGAAAGGTCGTGGCCAACACCGCCACGTCTTTTCATTAGTTGCACCTGTTCCTGGTCGATCTTCATTATACCGCCATAGGAATCTGAATTACCTTCGTTCCCGATTACAAAGCAGTTAGACAGAGAAGCTATCTGGTATTCGTTACCTATGCCTGTCATCGGGCCACCCTGTGGCACTATATACTTAAAATCCTTCAGAACGCTGTATATCAGTTCTTCGGGTATAGGATTCCTGTATTTCAGCTCGATGCGGTGTATTTCGCGGGCCAGGCGGCGATGCATATCGTCAGGGCTTTTTTCATAGAGATTGCCGAAGGAATCTTTAAGGGCATATTTGTTGGCCCATACACGTGCTGCCAGTTCATCACCTCTGAAATACCTGATACTTTCCTCTACAGCTTCATCATGAGAGTAAACTATAATGTCTTCTTTCTCCTGCTTTGGACTTTCCTTTACTGCAATCTTTTCCTTAACCTCAGACTGCTCCTCTTTCTCTTTTCCGAAATCAACAACCGGTACATGAACAAAAAGCTCTCCCATAACTACTATAAATCTGTTATTCCCTGATTATAATTAGATTAAACTACCCCAGAATTTTTTTGTGGGTAAGTGCTAAATTAGACAAGCAGATTTCTCAATGCAAGACAAAAATTTTAAGTTTATCAACATTTCAAGGCATAGTTATTAACTTTTTGCTAGAACCTGATTATCAGAATATTCCAACACCTACTTGCCTTAACTGTTTAAAAATAAAGCTGTCAAGACATGCTAATTAAGTAACATGATCAATCAAAAATTTATTAAATCCGGGTCAGGGGATTTATTGTGATATTTTTTAAAACAAAAAAGAGAGCGTTAATTTTTAGCGCTCTCTCAACATTGCTATAACAGCCGGAAATTATCAGAAAGGACCTTCAACAAATGTAAATTCCGGGGACAAGGAGTACTTTCCCAGGTTGCTGCATTAGATGTTGTTGAGATGTCCCTGAATGCAATATTGATTGTATCGTCTTTGCAGGCAGAAAAATCTGTCTTGCCTGACTCAACAAATACATAATCGGTTCCGGCAGGAAGATTATAACCACTAAGGGTTATTCATGTTGCTGTGGCTATTCCACCTGTGTGCCATACCAGTCAGTTGAAACCAATGCTTCCGGCTGATTCCATAGTCCAATAACATACCTGGCAGTTTCACGGAAATTCAAACTGGCACCAAGGGAAAACGGAGATCCGTTTCCCGGAAGGTTGGTCCCGGCTACAACAAGTTCACCCGGTTGTGCACTTACCTGCTCGATTGATGTATTCATATTAAATGCCTCTCCGGGGGAAATAGAGATCCCGGAAAGATTTATCTTTCCATAGCCGATGAAAGATACCTCTTATTATATATGGCCCTCCGCGGTGCATACCGTTAATAGAATAAAAACCATCAGCATTGGTCAGGGCTCCGTACCGGGTTCCTGAAGGAACATAAATTGCAACAGTTGTTGGTTTCCGGGACAGACGGATATATATAAAATATTGAGGGGTTCTCCCGAAAAACACCATCAATATTTGTACCGGATTCTTAAAAAAGTATAAAAGATTTCAGACTCTATACTTCAATATGGGTTTGATAAATCCCTGAAAACCTATTGAAAACGTGTTTAAAAGTTGTTAGTAATTATGGAATGCCATTTCTGACTTATTGTGCCCGTAACTGTAATTTAATCCCCTGACCAGGAAGAACTGTGGCCCAATCTGAACTAATTGAATTTCAATGCTTTTATAAATTTCAAATACAACTAAAACTTTCATAACTTACTCAACTATGCGAAAACTTAAATTTACTCTCATTCTGTTGTCCCTGCTTCTGGGGTCAGTGACTCTTATGGCACAGGTGACAACCTCATCAATGAGTGGAAAAGTGACTGACAACAATGGAGAACCTCTTGAGGGGGCAACTATTCTTGCAACTCATGTTCCCTCAGGTACCAGGTATGGAGCTATGGCAAATAATCAGGGCAGTTATTCCATTCAGGGTATGCGTCCTGGTGGTCCTTATTCAGTCAATGTAAGTTTCATTGGCTACAAAACCGAGAGTTACACTGAGATTACCCTGGCGCTCGGAGAAAACACAACCATTAATTCGACTCTTACATCTACCGCGATGGAAATGGCAACGGTTACTGTGGTTGGTTACGCGACATCTAAATTCAATACCACGCGAACCGGTGCAGTGACGAATATCACAAATGCCCAGATAGATAATTTGCCGACAGTGAATCGCAGCATTACAGACGTTACCCGCCTTTCGCCCTATGGAGGCAATGGGATGACCTTTGTCGGCTCAGATGGTCGTACGGCTAACTTTACAGTGGATGGAGCGAATTTCAACAACAACTTCGGTTTGAATTCTGCTCTTCCCGGTGGAGGCAACCCTATTTCTATTGAAGCTATCCAGGAATTACAGGTAGTAATCGCTCCATATGATGTTCGTCAGACCAACTTTATCGGCGGTGGTGTAAACGCTATTACAAAATCCGGTACAAATACCTTCAAAGGCAGTGCCTATACCTATCACAGAAATGAAAACATGCGCGGCGATGCTGTTAACGGTCAGCAAATAGCAGGTGCGCGTAACAAGGACCGTAATACATCTTATGGTTTTACTTTTGGCGGACCAATTATCAAAAACAAATTATTCCTCTTTGTAAACGGTGAAATTGCTAAAACACCAACCGTTGTCAATCGCTGGAGAGCTTCAACTGACGGTATCGCCGATGCCGACAATTATATTTCCCGTACCACGGCAAGCGATCTTCAGACAGTTTCAGATTTTGTGAGAACTAAATATGGATATGAAACGGGGTCTTATACAAATTTCCCTGCAGATGAAAACAATTACAAACTTCTTGCTCGTCTGGATTGGAATATCACAGACAAACATCGTCTGGCCCTGCGTTATAACTACACAAAAAACTTATACTGGAACCCGCCAAACGCTTCATCCATGGACGCAGGTACCCGTATGTCCGAGGCAAGAATGTCACAGGCCTCAATGTCGTATGCAAACTCGATGTATTCAGCTAACAATCTTGTTAACTCATTCTCCTTCGACTTGAACAGCCGTCTGTCCGATAACTTATCCAACCAGTTACTGGCAACATTCTCAAAACTTGACGATGTCCGCGGATCTACCTCCGATGAATTCCCATTTATTGATATTTTGAAAGACGGGCAAGCCTACCTCTCTCTGGGTTATGAGCTTTTCACCTGGAATAATGCCGTTCACAACAATGTCTGGAATATCAAAGACGAACTTTCTTATTATTCAGGCAATCATAAAATTGTAGGTGGCATAGCCTACGAATATAAAATGGCAGATAATGCTTATATGCGTAACGGTACCGGATATTATCGCTACACAAGTCTTGACGATTTCTTAAACGAAGGAACACCTGAAATTGTGAACTTAACTTATGGTTATGACGGAGAGTCCAATCCCGCAGCTCGCATAAGAACCAACAAAATAGGAGTTTACGGGCAAGATGACTGGAGTGTTACTTCTGATTTCAAACTTTCGTACGGACTTCGTATAGACGGGCTTTTCTTCAATAATAATGACCTGATAACTAATCAGGCTATCTATGACATTGATTATACCGGTCGTAATATCAACACAGGAGAATGGCCTTCAGCCAACATCATATTCTCTCCCCGAATAGGTTTTGCGTGGGATGCATTAGGCAATAATAGCCTGAAAGTTCGTGGAGGTACCGGTCTTTTCTCGGGTAATTTACCTCTTGTATTCTTCACCAATATGCCTACCAACGGTGGAATGGTGCAGTATCAGGCACAGATAAATGCTAATACTAAAGTCTTTGACGGGTACACAGGTGCTTATATTGATAAACCGGATGGGTATAGATATATTGATATGACTCAATTTGCTGGTGGTCTTGTAGCTGACGCTAACGGAAATGCCAACATTGCTGCACTTTATGATAAGTTAATATCATTGGGATATCCTTCAACAATTTCACCCGAAGATGGGACAGTCCCTTCTGCTATTGCGGCTGTAGATCCAAAATTCAAAATGCCGCAGGTATGGAAAACGTCACTTGCTGTTGACTACTCATTCAATACATCTTTCCCGTTCTCTGTAACCCTAGAAGGAATTTATAACAAAACAATCAACGGTGTTACTATTTCTGACTGGAGTATTCCGGATGTAGGTGGTTTTGCCCGTTTCAACGGTGTTGACAATCGTCCGATTTATCCTGCCGGTTATCGTACCGCCACAAAGGCCTTTGTGCTTGAAAACACAAGTCTGGGTTATGGCTGGTCAGGCAACATAACTTTAAATGCTCAACCTGCAGAATGGATCAGCGTGACAGCTGCCTATACACACATAGTTTCCAAAGATATTACAGGCATGCCGGGATCTAATGCAGAATCTGCATTTACATACGTACCCACGGTGGAAGGCCCCAACTTCATCAGATTGCACAATTCCCAATACACCACACCCGATCGTCTTGTTACATCGCTGACTGCCCACGATAAGAGCGGTAACCACTATAGCCTTATCTACGAAGGATGGTACGGTGGATGGAAATACTCATACATGACGGTTAACGATATCAATGGTGACGGTTACAACTACGATGCAATCTATGTTCCAACTGATGATGAAGTGTTAAACAACGAGTTCCGCTTTGTTTCAGCAGACGACAAAACCCGTTTTATGGATTATGTGCATGCCAGCGATTATTTGAAAAATCAACAGGGCAAGTATGCAGAACCCTATAGCCTTTACTCTAACTGGGTAAATCGCTTCGACTTCAGCTACAAGCATGATTTTGCATTTAAAACAGGTAAAAGCGAACACAAGCTGCAACTTAGCCTTGATATCAAAAATGTGGGGAATCTGTTCAACTCCGGCTGGGGTGTTAGTACACAACTGAACCCGGCAATCGGTTCGGATGCCCGTATCCTCAAATACGAAGGTGTTGATGCTGACGGTGTGGCTACATTCTCCACACCCTCTTCAATCAATGGTGATACCAAAACATTCGTACCAGCAATCGATTTGAGTCAGACCTGGTATACATTAATAGGCATCAAATATATTTTCAACTAATAAAAAGTACAGGCAATATGAAATTAAAATACTTTTTTCCACTATTCATCGCGGCAGTTACCCTGATGGTAAGCTGTGACGATGAATTCTCTGAGACGTTGCTTGATGAAATTCAGGTATCGTCGTCATACGTGTCTATCCCAATAGCGGGTGGTTCTACATCCATTACCGTGACAGCCAATGATAGCTGGACGGTAGAAAACAGTTTACAATGGCTGACTATTTCTTCAACCTCCGGCAGCGCAGGTGAATCAACGCTCTCGTTTTCAGCTGAATCTGCCCTGGATGGTCGCAAAGGAGAGGTAAAAATTCAGTGTGGAGGCGTAACTCAGAGAATAAACGTCATCCAGGGCCTGGCAACAGTTGCACCTGCCACCTGTGCAGATGTAATTGCAGGACCAGACAGCAAGACCTATCTGGTAACAGGCGTTTGTACGGCAATAACCAACACAACTTACGGTAACTGGTATCTGGAGGATGAAACAGGTTCTATTTATATCTATGGTACTCTTGATGCGAAGGGTGGTACGAAAAACTTTTTAAGCTGGGGACTTGAAGTGGGCGATGAAGTAACTGTTCAGGGACCAAAAACCACCTACGGAACAACGGTGGAACTGGTGGATGTAACGGTAATCAAAATCAACAAATCACTGATTAAAGTTGATTCTGTTGAAAATGCAGTACTTCCAATCGAAGGTGGTGAATTTATTGCATACCTCACCTGCAAAGGACAAGGCGTATCGGTAGATATTCCGGAAGATGCCGAATCATGGTTATCAATTTCCTCCATCCAGTCGGCAGGAACGTCAGCCGTTGTGAAATTCAAAGCCACTGCCAATGCAGGCGGGGACCGAGGAACCACAATCACATTCCATACCACTGACGGGACTAAAGATTACACATCACAAACATCGCTCAGCCAGACAGGCGCGATTATAGATGCTTCTATTGCGGAATTCCTTGCAGCTGAAGTCGGCAGTACACAATATCGTTTGTCAGGTGTTATTACCAGTATTTCCGATCCTGCAACCGGCAAATTGAACATAAGAGATTTCTCCGATGAAGTTTATGTTTATAAAATTGTTGATTTTGCCACATCAGGTTTGAAAGTAGGTGACATTATTACAATTGTCGGAACACGTGCTGCATTTAATGGAAATCCACAAGTAAGTGGTGCCGTTCTGGAAAGCTCTATTACTGTAACTGCGGCTACTATCGCCGAGGTGCTGACTAAACCGGACGATAATAATACATACTTTATGGTAACCGGAGAAATTACATCAATTACCAGTGATCACTATGGTAATCTTTATTTTAAAGACGGCGATAGCGAGATTTTAGTATATGGCTGTTATCCGGGTTATGGTGCAACTGGCAACGACAGATATGACTTCTTAAGTGCCGCAGGCATTAAAGTTGGTGATACACTGACAGTAATTGGAACAAAAGGTTCCTATAACGGAGAAAATGAAATTAAGAATGGTTTTTATTTCAGTCACGTAAGCTCGAAGTAAGTAATGTGACACGCAGCATAAGTTGTGTGACAGATAAGAAAAGGGGCTGCCTCAATGCGAGGCAGCTTTCTTTTTTATCAGAGTGCCGGGCGTGATAAAAAAAGGGAGGTCAGGTTGGCAGGCATGAAGAGCAGTTTGAGGGATTTTGAGCTAAAGCTGTTAATAAATGTCAGGTGAATTCGTTAATGATCCTGGCGGTCGCTCCGCTGTTTTTAACTACATAATTTCCTGCTGTTTTTGCAGCCTTCCGGTATAGATTATCGTCCGACAACCACCGGTCAATCACAGATCCAAACTCATCATTATTTCTGAAAACTGCAGCGCCTCCGGCTTCAATAAGCTCAACCGCCTCCCGGAATTTACCGTGAACAGGTCCAAAAAGAACAGGTATCCCCCAGCATGCAGGCTCAAGAACGTTATGTATCCCCTTGCCAAATCCTCCCCCGACTTCCGCAATGAATGCATACCTGTAGGCTGAGGATAGCATACCTATATTATCTATTATTAACACCCTGGCATCCTTGTCGCCTTCTCCGAACCGGGAAAACCTGGTGCATCTCACAGTAAATAGCCGTTCAAGCCTTCTGATGTTTTCATCATCAATTTCGTGTGGGGCAAACACCCATTTCATTTTCGCGGGATTGGAGTTTATATATCCGGCAATTATTTCCTCGTCAGGCTTCCAGGAACTCCCAGCCAGGAAGAGCTTTTCCCCTCCCCTGAACTGTTCCAGAACAGGAATATCCTTTGATTCTGACACTATCTTCAGGACCCTGTCAAAACGGGTGTCGCCTGCAACGGTGACGTTCACAATACCCTGTCGGCCGAGTAAATTCTTCGATTCCTCATCCTGGACAAAAATCCATCTGAACTTATAAAGCATAGCCCTGAAAAAACCTCCGTACCATCTGAAAAAAATCTGTCCCGGCCTGAAAACAGCTGAAATAAGGTAAAGGGGAATTCCCTGCGTGTTAAGCTCACTAATGTAATTGCTCCAGAATTCATATTTGACAAAAACAGCCCCCTCAGGTCTGACCATTCTTATAAAACGCCGGGCACCCGAAGGCGTGTCAGATGGAAGATAACAAACCACATCAGCCAGAGGCCATTTCTTCCTGATCTCATAACCCGACGGTGAAAAAAATGTCAGGAGGATCTTATATTCAGGCTTCTCCTTTCCAAGAGCCTCCATGACCGGCCGGCCCTGCTCAAATTCTCCCAGTGATGAACAATGAAACCAGAAATACTTTTCTCCCCTGACAATATTCTTTTGAAGTACTTTAAAAGTCTCTTTCTGTCCCTTGACCCACAAGGCCGCCTTCCTGTTGAACGGGGAAACAAGCGTTGCAATGAAACGGTACAGAAATATTCCCAGGTTATACAGGAAATGCATAATTTTTTTTTTGAGGCGTAAAGGTATAAAGAAATGTACGAACTGTTTTGATGTGTTTTGTTAAATAGCTCTACTTTTGTATCATAATCCATCCTTTTTACCATGGTCCGACTTGTTGCCCTCATCATTTCAATAGTATTGCAGATCATTGCTGCATCATTTGCTCTTGGATTAATAAAACTCACCCGCTACAGGCTTTCCTGGATACTGCTGTCGCTTTCATTCGTATTTATGGCAATCCGTAAGATAATACAGCTAGTGGAACTTTACCGGGGCACACCTTCTTATACATGGCAGATGATCGACGAATGGATGGGCGTCTTTATTTCATTCATGATAATTGTTGGCGTTATTCTGATAAGGGAAATCTTCTACTCTCTCAAAAGGGCTGAAATCGACAGGCTGAGGACAGAAAGAAAGTTGCTCAATGCGATTATCAATACCGAGGAGAATGAAAAAAGGCGATTCGCGAAAGACCTTCACGACGGACTGGGGCCCATTCTTTCTACAGTCAAAATGTCGCTTTCATCACTCAATGACAGGATCACCGATACCACGGGTTCATCAATACTAACTAATGCAAACCATCTTGTAAATGAGGCCATTACAACCATCAAGGATATTTCCAACAATATGAGCCCCCATATTCTTTCAAACTTTGGTCTGGCAAGCGCCATAAGCACCTTTGTTTCAAAGATCAATCAGACCAACATGGTCGAGATTATTTTTAAAACGAACATGGAAAAAACAAGGCTGGAGAACGACAAGGAGGTGGTTCTTTACCGCTCGGTATGTGAGCTCATAAATAACAGTATCCGTCATTCCGGGGCATCACGTATTGAGATTGAATTGAACAAACTTCAAAAAATAGTTACCTTGCACTTTTATGATAACGGAAGAGGTTTCGACATGTCGATGCTGAAAAGGGACGACTTCAAAGGCATGGGCTTCTCAAACATCGAAACCCGTGTCAAAACCGTCCAGGGAGTATTTATTCTCGAGAGCGCCCCTGGCAAAGGTGCCAGCGCCCTGATAAAGGTAACTGACTGAAATTTTAATTAATGAAACCTGTGAATAGGTTTTTATGGAAAAAATAAGGATAATAATTGCAGACGACCATCAGTTGTTCAGAAACGGGCTGAAGATACTGCTCAGCTCCTACCCCGAATTCGAAATTGTCGGTGAAGCCTCCAACGGATCAGACTTTGTCAGCCTCCTTGACAGCATCACCGCCGACATAGCCCTGATGGATATTAACATGCCCGTCATGGACGGAATTGAAGCCACAAGAAAGGGATTAAAGGCCTGTCCTGATGTCAGCATCATCGCACTCTCAATGTATGGTGAGGAAGAATACTATTACAGAATGGTCGATGCAGGTGCTAAAGGATTCCTCCTGAAAGATTCCGACATAACTGAGGTAAAGGAAGCAATTCTTACCGTCTTCAGGGGAGGCAGCTATTTCTCACAGGAACTCCTCCATCATGTAATTCAGAAAATAAAGACCCGCGAACAGGAAAGCCGTTCTGCAAACCTTTCAAAAAGGGAAAAAGAGATACTTATCAAGATATGTGAAGGCCTTTCAAACCAGGAAATAGCCGAATCTCTGTTCATAAGCAAAAGAACCGTCGATAAACACAGGGCTAACCTTCTTGGAAAAACCAACTCCAAAAATACTGCGAGCCTTATCCTTTTCGCTATAAAAAACAAACTAATAGAGATCTGAAATGGCCGATTTTCACGAGCTGGGGAAAAAAGGCGAACAGATGGCTGCCGACTATCTTGAAGTATCAGGATATAAAATCCTGAAAAGGAACTGGAAATTCGGACGCCATGAAGTCGATATTATTGCAGAAAACAAAGATTTCATAGTCTTCGCCGAGGTTAAGACCAGAACAGAAGAACTTCTGCTTCCTGTAGGAGAAATAGTGAACCGTGACAAACAGAGATCGATAATCCTGTGCGCAGAAAAATATATCGAATGGTATAATGTTTCAAAAGAGAGCCGTTTCGATATCATTACTGTAATAATTTCCGAAGCAGGCAATAAAACAGATCACATTGAAGATGCCTTCTACCCGACACTCAGGTAAGCTCCTGGAACAAACCTGCTTCAGGAAAACTGTAAAATCCTGCATAAGACATTATTGTAATTAATTATATTGCCAATAAAATCATTTTATTATGTTCGTAATTTTGCTAGATTAGCATCTCTTATTTATTACAACGGAATCACAAACATTTGAAATAAATCATTTACGACATGAAAAAGCTTTTTCTTCTTATCACTATTCCTGTATTTCTTGCATCATACTCAAATGCGCAGAACAGAAATACCAGGGCTCAGGAAACCGATGAAGGCTATAAATTCACTCCTGTCATCGATCTTAAGACCACATCTGTAAAGAACCAGGCTGCAACAGGCACCTGCTGGTGTTTTGCAACCACTTCTTTCATAGAGACAGAACTTCTTCGCATGGGCAAAGGTGAATATGACCTCTCAGAGATGTTCGTGGTTCGCATGAACTATATCGACAGGTTAAAGGATAATTATCTCCGCCGCGGCAAGGGGAACCTCGGCCCCGGAAGCCTCTCCCACGACTGGATGAGAGTATTCAGTAATTATGGCATTCTCCCCGATGAAGTGTACAACGGACTAAACTACGGATCTCCTACACACAACCACAGTGAGCTTCAGGCATTTATCAACGCTGTCGCGGCAGTACCGGTCGAACGCCGTAATGAAAGCAAACAATATGAAGCCATCGTGAACGCTGTTCTTGATACCTATCTTGGAAAAGTGCCCGAAACCTTTACCTATAAGGGTACATCCTACACCCCGAAAACATTCGCAGCCAGTCTTGGTATTAATCCCGACGACTATGTTCAGATAACTTCTTTTACTCATTTCCCCTTTTACACCCGTGGCATTCTTGAAGTACCGGACAACTGGTCGATGGAAAGGTTCTATAACGTGCCTCTTGATGAGCTCATCGAAATCATCGATTATGCATTCAGCAAGGGCTTTAGTGTTAACTGGGACGGCGATGTGAGTGAAAGCGGGTTTTCTCACCAGAATGGTTATGCGGTCCTTTCCGCAAATCCTGTTCAGGCAAGAGGAGCCATGACCGACAGACAGAGACTTGAAAGAGCACCGACCCAGCAGGCACGACCGGCAGCTCCTGCGGTACAGTCACCCGGACCTGAACTGAATGTCACTCAGGAATTACGCCAGACAGGCTACGAAAGCTTCTCAACCACCGACGACCACCTGATGCACCTTACCGGGGTTTTTAAAGATCAGAACGGAACGAAATACTATAAAACCAAGAACTCCTGGGGCACCGACAGAAATGCCTTTGGCGGTTTCCTGAACATGTCGGAGAGCTATGTAAGGGCCAAGACCCTCTTCATAATGGTCCACAAAGACGCTGTTCCGCCGGCTGTCAGGACTAAGCTGGGTATCTGATAGTCGTGCAGTCGTGCGGTCGTGCAGTCGTGCGGTCGTGCAGTCGTGCGGTCGTGCAGTCGTGCAGTCGTGCAGTCCCTGTCTTTCTCTTCAAAATGACCGCAAGACCGCAAGACTGCAAGACTGCAAGACTTATTCCATCATCAGATTGCAGCCTCTGATATCGCTGTTGTCGATCCTTCCCTGAACTTCGAAGGAACCGTCTTTATGAACCTTGCCCAGATCACCGGTGGCAAGGAAAGAGCATGAGTTTATGTTTGCCAGATCTATTATGTTAATGGCTCCGGTAACTCCCCGCTCCTTTATCAGCGACAACGGATCGAGTGGATCACGTATCACAATCTTCATCCAGGGGGGTGACCAGAAGATCCCTTCTCCCTTCGAATAAGCCTGGCTCAGCAGTTCCGTCATACCGTACTCCGAGTGGATTACTTCAACATTAAAAGCCCTCGTCAGAACAGAGTGAAGCTCGTGGCGGGTAATCTCCTTCCTCCTTCCCTTCATTCCTCCGGTTTCCATTATGATGATATCATGAAGATCGGGGGAAAATTTCTCTGCAATGTCGAGAAGAGCAAAGCTGACACCGATAAGGATAACCTTCTGACCTCTGTCGCGGGCTGAAATAATTATCTCAATGAGAGACTCCGGGTTGTCGCGATAAAATCCGCTTCCGGGAGCCATGCTCCTTCCGGTGAGATTTTTTACCATATACACAAGCGAGGAGTGTTCTCTTTCAGTGTATGAGGGCAGGAGTGCAGCAATAAGATATTCCGAAGGATCTCCGTAAAAAAGGGTGAATGCCTGCAGAAGACTTCTTTCATAAAGTGATACGTCGGTTACATAATGCCTGCTCACGGCAGAACCTGTTGTCCCGCTGCTTTCAAACACAATTTCAGGGTCTGAGGTTCCCGTAATTATCCTGTTGTTCCTGAACAACTCTGCCGGAAGGAAAGGGATCTGTTCATACTGCGTCACATCTTCAGGTCTTACACCCAGATTTCTGATGAATTCCCGGTAAACCGGGTTGCCGGCCGACTGGAGCCTGAACACATCAATCATACATGCCTGGAAACTATCTTCATCAATTATCCTGAATATCTTTTCGGTAATATGAGCTTTCATTTTCCCGGGAAGGTTAGGGACCCGTCAGGCTGGTATACCCATTCGAAAGTACATTCGGCATAATCCCTCGGATCGAGGTCTTCGGCTGAAAGTGAAATGATCCTGATCTTTGCATAGTGTTCATCGGCTGACTGGTATATCCACACCTGATTCACCTTCAATGGATTGGCCCACTCATCCCAGTCGTTTACAACAAATGATGTGAGGTTGTCGAATGCTTCCTCTGCAAGGGCAGGATCAGCATATTCTCCGGCAAGATGAAAGCCGTTTATCCCTGCATTTGTCTGTAAGTAGAATATCCCGCTGCCTTCATCATAGCCCAGCGTAATATCGGGTTTGGGGGTGGCCAGGGAAGACACTTTTAAAGCTCTTGCAAAATCAAACCCTATTGCATAGTAAGGACCGCTGCCATATAAGGTATTATCGATCGTCACGGTACCTGATGTGTCAGGGTCAATCCGGTAATCGGGATCCTTACATGAGGCAGGAACCAGTATCAGAAACATTATTATGCAGAAGATCCTGTTCATGCATCAAAGATAACTCTTTTCCGCTGTCTCCCTATTGATATTACGCGAAGCAAAATTACGCGAAGCAAATTACAATGAATTACCTCCCCGGATCGATTGACCCTCTGTATATTTATTTAGTATCAGATCTGAATTTGTTATTCTCCCCTGATGGCAACTATCCCCGGGAGCTTTTTACCTTCCATATATTCAAGCATGGCTCCTCCACCGGTTGATACATAACTGACCTTGTCTGCCAGGCTGTTTTTATTTATAGCGGCTACCGAGTCACCTCCTCCGATAAGTGAGAAAGCCCCTTTTTCAGTTGCTTCAGCAATCGCCAGGGCTATGGCCGTAGTCCCTTTTGAGAATTTTTGCATCTCAAAAACACCCATAGGTCCGTTCCAGAGGATGGTCTTTGAATTTTTGATGACCTCGGAGAACAGTTTTATGCTTCCCTCTGCTATATCCAGCCCCAGCCATCCGTCAGGTACCTCATCAACGGCAGAGACAATCGTTTCTGCTTCATTATCAAACTTATCTGAGTTAAGACTGTCGACAGGCAGGTAAAGGTTGACATTTTTTTCCTTTGCCTTCTCAAGTATCTTAAGAGCAAGATCGAGCTTATCTTCCTCGCAAAGCGATTTACCTATTTTTCCTCCCCGGGCCTTTATGAATGTATAAGTCATCCCTCCGCCTATAATCAGGTTGTCGACTCTGTTAAGGAGATTCTCGATCAGCAGTATTTTATCCGACACTTTGGCCCCACCCATAATTGCAGTAAAGGGCTTCTGGGCGTTGTTCAGCACCTTGTCCATGGCAGCCAGCTCGCTGTTGATAAGAAAGCCGAACATGATCTTGTCCTTTGTGAAGAAATCAGCCACGACAGCTGTCGATCCGTGAGCCCTGTGAGCAGTACCGAAAGCATCATTGACATAAACGTCGGCATATGAAGCGAGCTTCTTTGCCATTTCCTTCTGCCTGACCTTCAGTTCAGCCTTGGCGGCTTTTTTCTCTTCATCGGTGGCAGTTTCAGGCAGTACAGGCTTCCCTTCTTCCTCAGGGTAAAATCTTACGTTCTCCAGCAACAGTATCTCACCAGGCATCAGGGCGGCTGACATGCTGACGGCTGATTCTCCAAGACAGTCGTCGGCGAAAAGCACTTTTTTGCCCAGGTGTTTTTCCAGTACGGGAAGCACCGGTTTCAGTGAATACTTTTCCATTCTGCCCTGTGGCCTACCCAGGTGCGACATCAGGATACATGAGCCTCCATCACCCGTGATCTTCCTTATAGTCGGCAAAGCACCCCTGATACGCGTGTCGTCTGTAACTTCAAGTGAAACCTTGTCGAGAGGCACATTGAAATCAACTCTAACAATTGCCTTTATTCCTTTAAAATCGAAATCCTGAATCATTTTCATATTTCTTGTGTTTTTGGTTGTCTGATTATATTATTATGCAAACCTAATTATTTTTTTGGGAATCTGTAAATTCGGATTGTCATTCATTCGTACCAGAATTACAGCCCCGCTTTACGGGGTAAACTCCCCCAAATTACGCGAAGCGAATTACAGAATAATTTAATATGACTATCAGGAATGATTAATAATGTATCCTAAGACGCTTGAAAATCAATTGTTTTACCCCATCCCCAGGGGGAGTCAATTGATTTTCTTCGCTCCCCTTGGGGCCGGGGTAAACGAAGAACCAGAGCAAAGCGGAGATCGACGTAGTCAAAATCAATGGAGTTTTATGTACGATTCCTGACACTCATATAATTTAATTTTGAACCATACGACGGTTTTGTGTGTTTACATGACAAAATAATTAAACAAATATAAAAAGCATGGCACAGATTACATTAAAAGGAAACCCGGTAAACACTTCAGGCAACCTTCCTGAGAAAGGAAGTATGGCTCCCGGCTTCAGCCTGGTAAAATCGGACCTCGGAACTCTTTCCTTAAGTGAATTAAAAGGTAAAAAAATCATTCTGAACATCTTCCCCAGTCTCGACACCTCAGTGTGCGCTAGCTCAGTCAGGAAGTTCAACCAGATGGCAGCAGGAATGAACAACACCGTTGTTCTTGCCATTTCAAAAGACCTTCCTTTTGCACACGGACGTTTCTGCTCTGTTGAAGGTATCAGCAATGTGACAACACTTTCAGGATTCCGCGACAGCAGCTTCGGCAAGGTTTACGGTGTCGACATCACCGACGGGCCCATGGCCGGTTTGTATGCCAGGAGCGTTGTCGTGGTTGATGAGTCTGGAAAAGTGATATACACCCAGCTTGTCCCAGAAATAACACAGGAACCTGATTATGAAAGTGCACTGAAAGCATTATAAATATTTGTCTCTGCCTGTTGATTGTTCCCCGTTACTGCTTATTTTTGTCGTATTGCGGAAGTGAATAACAGGCAGAAATGAAATTTTCATCCATCCCGGGTCAGAAGGATACCATAGATAAACTTATCTGTTCCGTTCGTGAAGGACGTGTAAGTCATGCACAGCTCTTTACCGGACCTGAAGGATGCGGATCACTGGCACTTGCCATGGCCTATGCCACCTACATAAGCTGCGAGAACAGGAACGACAGCGATTCATGCGGCACATGCAGATCGTGTGTCAAGTATGAAAAATTGATACATCCCGACCTGCACTTTGTCTTTCCTGTTGTAAAGAAAAAGGAATACGAACCTGTCAGCGACTCATTTATAGGACAATGGAGACAGTTCGCAGGTCTTTCACCCTTTTTCAGACTTAACGACTGGCTTAATTACATCGAGGTCGAAAACGCCCAGGGACTGATCTATGCAGATGAGGCAGGAGAAATAATAAAGAAACTCAGTCTCAAGACTTTCGAATCGGATTTCAAGATAATGATCATCTGGCTTCCGGAGAAGATGCACCCGGCAGCTGCCAACAAGCTGCTGAAGCTGATCGAGGAACCTCCCGACAAAACACTCTTCCTGCTGGTTCCTGACGAACCCGATAAAGTACTCCCTACGATACTGTCAAGGTGTCAGATGTTGAAGATCCCACGTTTCGGCACTGAAGATATTTACCGTTATCTGACTGAAATAAAGGGAGCCGATGCAAAAAAAGCTGAAGAAACAGCAAGGATATCCAATGGCAATATTGTAAGAGCCATGCAATTAGCCGGGCAGGAGGATTCATCCTACGGAAATCTGGAAAATTTCAAAAAGCTGATGCGTTCGGCCTGGAAAAGAGATGTCCTGTCGCTTATAAGCTGGTCGGAAGAAATAGCTGTAACAGGCCGGGAAGCACAAAAGAGCTTTCTGCTCTATTCCCTGCGGATCATCCGTGAGAATCTTATGCTGACTATGGGGCATAATGCAGACGGTCTCATATCCCTTGCCGACGAGGAAGCTTCATTCTCAAAAAATTTTCATCCATACATCAACGAATCGAATATCTACAGACTTACTGAGGAATTCAGCCTTGCACATTCCCACGTTGAAGCAAACGGTTATTCAAAACTCATATTTCTCGATCTTGCACTGAAAGTGGCAGGGATTATCCGTTGATCTCCTTTTTCCTGAATTGATTTTAAAGCTTTTATTCACTATTTTTGCGCTTTGATATGAGAAGGGGTGATTTTTATGACAGATAGTGAAGATATACAGAATCAGGGCGGTGAAGATATTCAACTACCCGATATTACATACAGACCGGGTTGCAACAAACTGGACAGTTTCAACTGGCTGCGCGACCTTCCCGACTCGGTGATTGATAATGAAATCGTCGAGATCAGGTTCAAGAATACACGCAAGGGTTTTTACAGGAACATCAACGAACTGCGGCTCGAGACCGGCGACATTGTGGCCGTTGAAGCTTCACCGGGTCACGACATAGGACGGGTTGCCATGACCGGACCCCTTGTCAGAATGCAGATCAGGGAGATGAAGATATGCCCTCCCCTCGAGGAAATGAAAAAAGTGTACAGGAAAGCAAAGCCTGCTGATATAATAAAATGGGAGGAAGCAAAACAACTTGAGATCCCTACCATGCTTCGCTCCAGGAAGATATCGGAAGAGCTGAAGCTGAACATGAAAATAGGAGATGTTGAATACCAGGGCGACAAGACAAAAGCTATTTTCTATTATATTGCCGATGAGAGGGTCGATTTCCGTCAGCTTATCAAGGTGCTGGCCGAAGAGTTCAGGATCAGGATAGAGATGCGGCAGATAGGGGCACGACAGGAAGCCGGGAGGATAGGAGGAGTAGGATCCTGCGGCAGGGAACTATGCTGTTCAACCTTTATAACCAATTTTATCTCCGTTACCACAACTCACGCAAAATACCAGGAACTGTCACTGAATCCTCTGAAACTGGCCGGCCAGTGCGGAAAGCTTAAATGCTGCCTCAACTATGAAGTCGATTGCTATGTCGACGCACAGAAATCATTCCCATCGAGGGAGATCCCCCTCGAGACTCTGGAAAGAACCGTGTATTTCCAGAAAATGGAGGTCCACAAGGGTATATACTGGTATTCCGGCGAACCTCATTCAACAGCTAACCTAATTGCTGTACCGGTTCAAAGGGCAAAAGAAATACAGATCCTTAACAAAAAAGGAATAAAACCCGAGCGACTGATTGTTGCCGAACAGTCTGTCAGCTCTGAACCTGTCTCAAATGACCTCCTGGAAAGCAACAGCCTCACCCGTTTTGATACGGAATCAAAAAAACAAAACAGGAACAGGCGCTTCAACAAAAAGAAAAACAGGAAATTCAATGAAAACAGGAACAGGCAGAACTAAATTCCTCCTGACAGTTGCAATCATGTTGTCATGTCTTTCGTGCAACAGTAATCTCATTTATACTGACTCCAAAATGATAAACGAAGCTGCCTGGGATCTTTTTGACAAGGCAGAATTCGAATTCGATTCTGCAGACACGTTAAAAAATCTCAGTGTATCGTTCACTCTCCGTACAGGTTCTCAATACCCTTACCGTAACATTTTTCTTTTCGTCACAACCACAGCTCCCGACGGGAAAAACATAACCGACACCCTCGAATACCAGGTTGCCGACGACAGCGGACACTGGCTGGGAAAAGGATTAGGCGATATACACGAAATTACACTCCCCTATAAGACAAATGTCTTCTTCCCTCTGAAAGGATCTTATATCTTCACGATTCAGCATGGAATGAGAGATAATGTCCTCAGGGGAGTCTACGACGTGGGGATCAGAATCGGAAATTTCGAACCGTAAACCAGCATCCGTGGGGAAAAACAAACTGGCCAGATGGGCCGAACTGGGAACTTTCAGCAATGTTTTTCAGCCACAGGGGGATGAAGTAAAAAATAAAGACCACCCTCTCAGGGGAAAATGGAGACAAAACTTCTTCCGGAACAAAAATCCACTGGTTGTGGAACTGGGTTGCGGAAAAGGAGAGTATACAACAGGCCTTTCTCAGAAATTTCCCAGTAACAATTATATAGGCGTCGACATCAAAGGGGCCAGGATGTGGAGAGGGGCAAAAACGGCAGGTGAACAGGGTCTGCACAACACTGCTTTTATAAGGACAAGGATCGAATTCATCAGTTCATTTTTTGATTCCGGGGAAGTGGATGAGATATGGCTTACCTTTCCTGATCCTCATCCCGGAAAGAAGAACGCAAACAAACGACTTACCTGTCCATGGTTCCTGAACATATATCGTAACATCCTGAAAGACAAAGGTATTATCCATCTGAAAACCGATAACGACGAGCTCTTTCTTTATACACGATCCCTTGCAGAAGTAAACGGATTAAATATTTTAAAATCAAGCACCGACATCCATCAGGAGATGCCCGGCGATGAGATTATCAAAATACAAACCCATTATGAGAAACTATTCCTCAGGGAGGGATCAAAGATCAACTATCTTGAATTCCGCCTTGATAAAAACAAGGAGATATTGCCTCTGTTCTGAAGAACTTATCAGGCTTTTTTCTGTTATATCTCTAAAGGTGTTAACATTGCAATTTCTTTAAGAATAAATAATATCCATACAAATTGTTCACGAAACATCAAATACTGGAAGCGCTTAAAAAGGTTGTTCATCCCGAAAAAGGTATAGACATTGTAAGCCTGGGAATGGTGGGTGGTATTAATGTATCCGAATCAGGGATATCCCTCACTATCGTACCGGAACGCTCGAACGATCCTCTGATTGGATCTGTAAGAAGTATTATTGTAAAAACACTGAAAGAGACACTGGGCCCTGAGGCCGTTATTTCCGACATTGAGGTGAAACCGAGAGTCGTCGTCGGAAAAACGGCAATAAAAAGTATCGGGAACCTTCCGGGAATAAAAAATATTATTGCCGTGTCATCAGGGAAAGGTGGCGTGGGAAAGACCACGGTGGCAGTAAACCTGGCAATTGCGCTGGCAAGAAAAAATTTACGCACGGGGCTTCTCGATGCCGATGTTTTCGGACCCTCCGTACCTAAAATGTTCGATGCCGGAAATTACCGCCCCGTGGTCAGACGGGAAAATGACACCGATCTTATTGTACCTCTTGAAAAATGGGGGGTCAGGGTTCTTTCAACCGGTTTTTTCGTTGATCCTTCCGAAGCTGTAATCTGGAGGGGACCTATGGCATCCAACTTCCTTAAACAGCTGATGACTCAGGGAGACTGGGGAACACTCGATTATCTTATAGTCGACCTGCCTCCCGGAACAAGCGATATTCATCTTACCCTCGTACAGGAAGTAGCGGTAACAGGTGCAATTGTTGTAACCACACCTCAGCAGGTGGCTGTCGCCGATGCCATAAAAGGTATCGCCATGTTCAGAAGCGAAAAGATTGACGTGCCGGTCATAGGACTTGTTGAAAACATGTCGTGGTTCTCTCCGGCCGAATTGCCCGGTAATAAATACTATATTTTCGGCAGGGACGGAGGTAAAAACCTGGCCCTTGAAACAGGAGTGGCGCTTCTTGGCCAGATCCCTCTTGTCCAGGGAATTTGCGAAACCAGCGACAGCGGCAGACCGGTTGCCCTGGAAGATTCCGTTACGGGACAGGCCTTTATGTCGCTTGCCGGGGAGGTCATAAAACAAACCGAAATCAGGAACAGAGAACGGAAGCCCACGGAAAAAGTCAGAATGAACAAACCCGAATAGCCTTTTTCATATTTTAAAAACAGAAGGTAAACAATTATAATCCAATAATATGACAGAAACAAACAATATCAGGGAGCGGGTGGCAAAAGTGATCGAAAAAGTAAGACCATACCTGCAGTCGGATGGCGGCGACCTGGAGTTGATTGATGTAACTGACGATATGATCGTAAAAGTCAGACTGAAAGGAGCCTGCCACGGATGCCCCTTCAGCATGCAGACACTTAAAGCCGGTGTTGAACAGGCTGTTATCAAAGAGATCCCTGAGATAAAAAGTGTTATCTCAGTCTGAAAGACAGCTTCTGCTTAAATTTATTTAATTTTGAAATACTATAGCAGGGTTAAGTCAGTTTATAGTATTAAAAGTAATCTATTGCCTTCACTGAAAGCCTCATATAAATATCTGGCAATATCCGGATTGATCTTTATAATGGCTGCATGTTCCGTTGAAAAGAACACTCCGGCAACCAGGTTCTACCATGGGATGACGGCAAAATATAATATTTATTTTAATGGTTATGAGAGCTTTCTGGCAGGAGTACAAAAGGTGAACAATGCCTATGCCGACGACTATGCCGAAATACTCAGGGTGTTTGAATTCAGCGACCCTGCAACCCCGGGCATCTGTAAAAGCGACATGGACCGCGCTGTCCAGAAAGCTTCAAAACTTATTTCCCTGAAGTCGATAACCGCCCTGCCGGAGGAAAATGAAAAGAGATCTTCCTCATTGCCCGAGACTGATATCCTGGAAAGAAGGGAATATAACGAATGGGTCGACGACAGTTATCTTCTTATAGGAATATCAAGATTTTACAAACACGAATTCAATGAAGCCACATCAGTATTCAATTACTCAATAAAAACAGCCAACGATCCTGATATAAGAAAGGAAGCAGCAATATGGCTTGCAAGAATATTAAACGAAAAAAATGATTTCAGTTCAGCATACAGGATCCTTGCCGAACTTGAAATTGAAGCAAAAGATCCCGGTCACCTGCGTTCAAAGTATTACACAACTTTTGCCGATCATTACATCAAACAGAAAAAATACAGTGAAGCTGTTGAATACCTCACTCCGGCAGTTGACCTCGTAGCCGGAAAACGCACCAGATACAGACTCACATACCTGCTGGCCCAGCTTCACCAGGTCTCAGGTAACGCTTCCCAGGCTATGGCACTCTACCGGAAGGTCATCAAAATGAACCCTCCCTATGATGTCGAATTCAATGCAAGAATAAATATCGCCGGTGTTTTTGACGTGAACTCAGGCAATCCGGAAGATATACGGAAAGAACTCCGTAAAATGCTTAAGGATTCCAAAAACAAGGATTATAACGACCAGATTTATTACGCCCTGGGTAACCTTGCGATGAAAGAGGGCAGGGAAAATGAGGCTATCGGATTTTACAGACAATCGGCTTCTTCTTCAACAACAAACCGGAACCAGAAAGGAAGATCTTTCCTTGCCCTTGCCGATTACTATTACAGCAAACCCGATTTCATGAATGCAGGCCTTTATTACGACAGCACAGTCACCTTTCTTAATCAGAAACACCCCGACTATCAGGCCATTAGAACAAAATCGTCAAATATCAACTCGGTAGTTACACAGCTTATTATAATTGAAGAACAGGACAGCCTCCAGATGGTGGCTGCAATGCCGGAGAATGAGAGAAATAAGCTGATCTCGGAAATCATTAACGAAATTGTAACTGCCGAAAGCGAAGGCAAAAGATCGGAATATGCTTCCCGCTACAGCCTGGGTCAGTATTATGAGAACGAAAGACGCTTCCAGGGTAATATCGAGCAGGAAGGCAAATGGTATTTTTACAACCAGGCGGCATTAACATTCGGACGAACCGAATTCAGACGGCGCTGGGGTGACCGTCCCCTTGAAGACAACTGGAGAAGAAGCAACAAGGCAATGTCTGCAGCCGGCCAGACGGCAGAAAATGCCGAAACTGCAGCTGCAGGGACAGATTCCTCGGGTGTGGCAGACTACAGAAAGCCTGACTTCTACCTGAAGAACCTGCCAATGAGCGACTCACTTCTGAAAATATCAAATGAAAAAATCGCAGGTGCCTATCTGAATGCAGGCAAAGCTTATCATGAGAAACTGTCAGATGATGATAGGGCAACGGAAATACTCGAGAAGCTTCTTACACGTTACCCTTCAAATCCGCTGATACCGGAAGCCTTATATACTCTGTATAATATAAACAGGGAAAACAACAACTTAAGGGCAGAAACGTACAGACAGAGGCTTGTTGAAAGATATCCCGACACCGAATTCGCATTGATCCTTTCAGACCCTGAATATTTCGCACGCAGAATGGCCGCTGCCAGAATGGCTGAAGAGATCTATATGCAGGCCTACAATGAATATGAAAATGAAAATTTTTCTGCCTCAGTTTCACTGTGCGACACAGCGCTTGCAAGATACCCGGGCAGCCAGCTGGTTCCGAAATTCAGGCTCCTGAGGGCTTATAACATTGCAAGGACAGCCGATGAAAGAGCATTCAGGGCAGAACTTGCCGAAATAACAAAATCATGGCCGGGAACAGAAGAAAGTAAACAGGCAGCATCCATAATTGATTTCCTGAACAAGGAGATCCCTGAACTTAAAGTGGAAGAGGAAAAGCAAATTGCACAGGAACTTTATCTTGTAGATACGGTTTCAGCACATGCATTCATCATCATCATCGAAAATCCGAAATTCAATATCAACCAGGCTGTTTTTGATGTAATAAGCTATAATATAGATAACTATACCAACATAAACTACCGGACACAGGGAGAACTGGTCGAAAATAAATATATCATGATCAGCGTAACGGGATTTGCCAGATTTGAGCAGTCGATGGATTATTATAATGCCTTTGCCGTCGACAGGATTGTGAGAAATCCCTCCTTATCAAAAATTTATTCCTTCATTATCAGCACGCCAAATTTGCGATCGCTTAACAGCGACAGGAATCCGGAACGATATTTGCTTTTCTTCAGGGAGAATTATCTTAATGAGAAAAATCAGGATACTTTGGACCGATGACGAGGTGGAGGTTCTTAAACCTCATATCTTTTTCCTGGAAGAAAAAGGTTATGATATCGATACCTGTTCAAACGGAGTGGATACCGTCGACCTGGTACGGAAGAATTCTTACGACCTGATCTTCCTTGACGAAAACATGCCGGGACTGAACGGTATCGAAACACTCAGGCTCATCAGGGAGATCAGAACAGACATCCCCGTGGTTATGATCACCAAGAGTGATGAGGAAGACATTATGGAGGCTGCAATTGGTTCCGAAATTGCCGATTATCTTATCAAGCCTGTCAAGCCCAAACAAATACTGCTGGCAATAAAAAAGATACTCGACCAGAAAAGACTGAAGACGGAAAAAACATCAACTGATTACAGGCAGGAATTCGGACGTATCGGGAACATGATTTCCTCAGCAGGCAACAGCAGAGACTGGAAGGAGTTGTTCAAAAAGCTTACCTTCTGGGAGTCAGAACTGGAAAAATCGGACGACAGAAGCATGGCAGAGGTTTTCAGGATGCAGGAGGAAGAAGCCAACGCTTCTTTTGTGAAATTCGTAACAAAAAATTACCTAAACTGGCTCAGCAGGAATTCTCCCGACGACCCCATCCTTTCTCCGGCACTTTTCCCGAAGAAGATCTTTCCGCTGTTAAGTGACAGCCGTCCCCTTTTTATGATTCTGATCGACAATATGAGATACGACCAGTGGAAGGTGATATCAGCAGAATTGCCGGGGCTTTTCAGGATCATTGAAGAAGATATCTGGTTCAGCATACTGCCTACCGTGACACAATACAGCCGTAATGCAATTTTTGCAGGCATGATGCCCCTGCAGATAGGTGAGACAATGCCCCATTTCTGGATTAACGACGATGAGGAAGAAGGAAAGAACAACTACGAAGAAGAACTTTTCAGAAGCCATCTGGCCAGAAAAAACCTTAAAATAAAATGGTCATACAGTAAAGTCCTGAACAACACCGAAGGGAAAAAACTCAACGAAAAGTTCAAACAGCTGCTGACCAATGATCTTAATGTGGTCGTTTATAACTTCGTTGACATTTTGTCGCATGCAAGGACAGAAATGGATATAATAAGGGATCTTGCCGGCGATGAGGCAGCATACCGGAGCCTCGTCAGGTCATGGTTCATACATTCACCCCTGCTCGAGATGCTGAAGATCCTGTCGGAGCAGAGAGTAAGGATTGTGATAACAACCGACCACGGAAATATCAGGGTTAAAAATCCTGTTAAAGTCATCGGAGATAAGAAGACATCAACGAACCTCAGATACAAGATGGGGAGGAATCTCGACTATAATCCGTCGGAAGTGTTTGAGCTTAAAGAGCCTGCCCGGGCATTCCTCCCGAAAAGCAACATCAGCTCAAGATATATCTTCGCCACCGGCAAAGATTACCTGGTGTATCAGAACAACTTTAACTATTATGCGGGTTATTACAGGAACACATTCCAGCACGGGGGTATTTCAATGCAGGAGATGATGCTTCCCTTCGCACTCCTTGAACCCTTAACATAGAATGATGAATATAGTGATAAGAAATAAGAGAGAGATACCTTCAGCTGCAAGGAAGCTTCTTCACTATTCTGCCGGCAAGAAGATATTTGCCTTCAACGGTCCGATGGGTGCTGGAAAAACAACAATCATCAAGGCCGTCTGCAGTGAACTGGGAGCAGAAGATATCCCCGTAAGCCCCACCTTCACCATCATAAATGAATACCGTACACACGAAGGCGCTCCTCTTTTTCATATCGATCTCTACAGGTTCAAATCAACAGATGAAGCTTACGACATAGGTATTGAAGAGTATCTGACAGGAAACACGTATTGTTTTATCGAATGGCCTTCACTAATAAGCGCCATGCTGCCCGGCGAAAGACTCTGGATCGACATCACCGTGGGCGACAATGATGAGCGTATCCTTAATATCTCATAATGATCTTCCGTGTTGTTGCTGTACTGCAAATTTTTTAACTTTGGCGAAATAACTCCCCCTTTAAAATGAATTATAAAGGCAAGAATGGCAAGGTAGATCTGGGAAACACTGCCTATATGCCTAAAGAGGAACAACTTGAAACCGCTGTAAGGTTCAGGAAGATCTCTATTGGCATTCCCTGCGGCACCAAAGACGATGAGAAAAGAGTTGCCCTGACACCCGAATCTGTAAACCTGCTTGTTGAAGACGGTAATGAGGTGATACTTCAGAAAGGGGCCGGAAACGGAGCCAACTATAGCGACAGGGATTACAGTGAAAACGGCGCAATAGTAACCGATTCGCCGGCCAGGGTCTTCAGCTCCGATGTGATCATCAAGGTCGCACCCTTCACCGGGAAAGAGGCTGATTATCTGAAAGGGAACCAGGTTATCCTATCATACCTCAATGTCCTGAAGCTCGACGAGGAGACACTTGCAAAACTTGTCAGGAAAAAAGTCACTGCCATTGCTTTCGAGAAGATCCGTGATGCAAGCGGTGTTCTGCCGGTTATAGAGTCGATGAGCGAGATTTCGGGAATCACCTCTGTTCTTGTTGCTTCAGATTATCTCAGCAACCATCACGGAGGCAAGGGTGTTATGCTGGGAGGCATAACAGGAGTAACACCCACCGAGGTTATCATACTGGGCGCAAACACTGCAGGCGAATTCGCTGCCAGGGCAGCTCTGGGACTGGGATCCCAGGTGCTGATCTTCGATAACTCGTTACAGCAGTTAAGGAAGCTGGAGGCTTCTGTAGGGCACCGGCTTCAGACTTCGGTATTTCATCCCCAGGTTCTCAGGAAAGCACTGAAATCGGCCGACGTGGTTATCGGGGCAATAGACCTTGAAGATCTTAAACCCTGGTATTATGTGACCGAAGAAATGGTAAAAACCATGAAAAAGGGATCGGTGATAGTTGATCTGAGCATTGACCGCGGCGGATGTATCGAGACAACAGAATGCAGGGCACTGAGAGATCCTGTATATGTAAAACACGGCGTCACTCATTTTTCGGCATGGAATCTGCCTTCACGTGTGGCACGGACAGCATCGATAGCTCTCAGTAATGTATTTTCTCCGTTGCTGAAAAACCTCGCAATGGCAGGAAGCATTACACAACTCCTTAAAAGCGACACCGGAGTCAGAAACGGCGCTTACCTTTATAACGGAATCCTGACAAACGAAACACTGGGACAAAAATTCGGAATACTTTCAAAGGACCTCGACCTTCTTCTTTCAGCCTTCTGAAAATCAGAAAGTCAGCTTCGACTTTTTCCCGGAGCATTGTATCTCTGCCATTGCACCGATATAGAAAGCCCTGTTGTCAGGAACATGCCCTGCAGGAAAATCAAAGAAAACGGGATAATCGTATTCGCGGAAAATATCTGAGATCGTTTCACGTGCATCTCTCCCCCACGGCACCCTGCTGTCGGCCATATCATTCATGCCTCCCACAACCAGGGCTTTCAGGCCTCTGAACTTCCCTGCCAGCTTCAAAGAACTCAGCATCCTGTCGAGATGATAATAATATTCTCCCACCTCTTCAATAAACAATATCTTTCCGTCCGTCTGAGGCTCTCCCGGCGTACCCGCAAGACTGTACAGCAGAGAGAGGTTCCCTCCCGTGATCTCTCCCGCCACACTGCGCTTCCTCATGGCGGGACCTTCCCATTCAACAGCCCCGCAACCTTCAAAAAGAGCTTTACGTAACGTTTCAAGCGATTCCGGTTTCTTCGAGGGATTTGAATAGTTGAGAGGCATCTCACCGTGCAGTGAGATTATCCCGTATCTCTCACTGAGCCAGGCATGCAGTACGGTAACATCACTGTATCCCACATACCACCTTGGATGACGCCTGAGCGCTGAAAAATCAACTTTATCGATTATCCTTATAAGCCCGTAACCTCCCCTGGAACAAAAAACAGCCTTGATCCTGGTGTCGGAGGTCGCTTTCTGCAGGTCCGACAACCTTTGTCTGTCAGTTCCCGCAAAAGGACCATCTCTTTTAAGAATGTGCCTGCCCTGGCGCACCTTAAGACCCCATGATTCGAGAATCGACACGGAACTTTCGACAGCCGGTTCGTCAATGGCAAATGCCGGTGACACTATTGCCACCTCGTCGCCCGGTTTCAGCAGCGGAGGCTTGATCTTTGAGACAGGCATATTAATAATTTTACGTAAAAATAGCTGTAAATGTTTCATTTTCCAACCTGTTCCGACCAGCCGCAATGCTTTATGATTTGCCTTTTTTATTAACTTTGACCGTTTTTAATTTTTCCCATGAAGAAATTCAAACGTCACCTTATCACTTCAGCTCTGCCTTATGCCAACGGCCCACTCCATATAGGCCACCTGGCTGGTGTATACGTCCCGTCGGATATCTATACCCGTTATCTGAGAATGAAGGGAGAAGATGTTATTTCGATATGCGGATCGGATGAACACGGAGTTCCGATAACGCTTAAGGCACGCAACGAAGGTGTGACACCACAGGAAATTGTTGACAGGTACCACGCCCTCAACAAGAAGGCATTTGAAGATTTCGGGATAGCCTTCGATATTTATTCCCGAACTTCCAACAGTATCCATTATGAAACAGCTTCAGAGTTCTTTCTTAATCTTTATGAAAAAGGAGAGTTCATAGAAAAGACCTCGGAACAATACTATGACGAGGAAGCCGGTTGTTTCCTGGCCGACCGATATATAACTGGAACCTGCCCTCATTGTGGCAACGAAAATGCCTATGGCGACCAGTGCGAAAAATGCGGAACATCGCTGAGTCCGACCGACCTCAAAAACCCGAGGTCGACAGTGAGCGGAAGCAAACCGGTACTGAGAGAGACCCTTCACTGGTACCTTCCCCTCGATAAATATGAACCCTGGTTAAGGAAATGGATACTTCAAGATCACACCGAGTGGAAATCAAATGTATACGGGCAGTGCAAGTCGTGGCTCGATCAGGGTCTTCAGCCCAGGGCGGTGAGCCGCGATCTCGACTGGGGTGTCCCCGTCCCGGTTAAAGGTGCGGAAGGAAAGGTACTGTATGTGTGGTTCGATGCGCCGATAGGCTACATCTCAGCCACCAGGGAGCTTACCCCCGACTGGGAAAAATACTGGAAGGACCCTGAGACACGTATGATACATTTCATCGGAAAAGACAATATAGTGTTTCACTGTATCATCTTCCCGGCCATGCTGAATGCTGAGGGAAGCTTCATCCTTCCCGAAAACGTACCTGCCAATGAATTCCTCAACCTCGAAAACGACAAGATCTCCACCTCAAGGAACTGGGCTGTATGGCTTCATGAATACCTTGCCGACTTCCCCGGCAAACAGGACGTCCTCAGATATTCGCTTTGCGCCAGTGCCCCCGAAACCAAAGACAACGACTTCACCTGGAAAGAGTTTCAGGCCCGTAACAACAATGAACTGGTTGCGATCCTCGGCAACTTTGTGAACCGGACACTGGTCCTGACCGGCAACTATTACGGAGGGAGGGTACCGGAAAGAGGGCCTGCCGATGAAAATGACGAAATGGTTTTAAGGGAGATCGGACACCTTAAAGAGAATGTCGAAAACGGACTTGATAATTTCCGCTTCCGTGAAGCCCTGAAAGAAGCCATGAACCTTGCACGGCTTGGAAATAAGTACCTCGCCGACACCGAACCATGGAAGGTAGTGAAGACAGATCCAGAAAGAGTTAAGACCATAATGAACATCTCCCTTCAGATCACAGCCAACCTCACAATACTGCTTGAGCCATTCCTCCCATTTTCCATGGAAAAACTGAGAGGATGGATCAACCTGGATGACGTAAAATGGAGCAGCGCCGGCAGAACAGATCTTCTTGCCCCCGGACATCATATAACCAAGCCGGAGCTTCTTTTTGAGAAAATAGAGGATGAAGCTATTCAGAAACAGATAGATAAACTTATGCAAACGAAAAAATCAAACGAAGCACCTGCTCAGTGTCTGCCGCCGAAGGAAGCCGTGACGTTTGAAGAATTTTCGAAGATGGATATCAGGACCGCCACAATACTTGAGGCTGAAAAGGTTCCGAAAACGACCAAGCTTCTCAAACTCAAGATAGACACAGGTATTGACATCAGAACAATAGTATCGGGTATAGCTGAATTTTTTGAACCTGAAAATATAATCGGAAAACAAATATCGATTGTAGCTAACCTCGAACCACGAAAAATAAGAGGTATAGAATCAAAGGGGATGATACTTATGGCTGAAGACAGAGATGGCCGCCTGGTGATGGTAAGCCCCGATGAAAAGGTAAATAACGGAAGTACGATAAAATAGCTTCAGATCTTTTTAACCCATGCGCCCGGGAAATGTGGTGACAGGGAATCTCTTTTTTCGGTTGCCACTTCTGCATTAACGCATTTCATGGCGCTCACACGGAAGAATCCGTTGGGAGCATCAATTATCTCAGGCGAAAAACCTTCCTTCTCTAGAAGAGAGGCCTGGAATTCAGCATTCTCCCTCTGCCTGAAACTTCCGGTTATTATGTAATATGAAAATGATGCTTCAGGTTCTGTGGTCAAAGTCTCAGGAATATCTCCGGCTGTGATGACAGGACTATCAGCTACCTCCGTATTTATTATTATCTCCGGTGTTTCATTCTCAATAGCCTGCCTGTTGCTGTCGAATTCGGCATTGGCCAGAGGATTAAGCGTGGTGGTTTCGAGATTCGACCTGAAAAGATTAGTCTTGAGAGGCACGGCCACCAACAATCCGAGGATAGGAACAACCACGGCTGCCCTCCATAATATCTTCCTCATCGCCTGACGCTTAACCGGATCCTTTCCTGAATGACCTGTTATACGCCTTCGCACATCATATTTTTCCAGGGGAGGAAAAACGAAGGACTCAAGACCGTATGAGTTGAGATGATAATTAACACCGGAATCAGGTTCAAACTGAATATTGCCTTCCTGGTTGTTGGCAAAGCTGCCTATTTTATCGAAGAGAACCTTCTCTCCCTTTTCAAGTCTTTTCCGGATGCCTGCCACAAAGTCGTCGACAATATTTCTTGCATCACCGTATGGAAGTCCGAGGGATGAAGATATCTTTCCGACAAGGAGCCCGTCGTTGTGATTAAGGTTCCTGTTGAAGGAGATCTGTTTTACAGGAGGATAAAACGTTGATGTAGACCTTTCAATATGTGCCGGAGTGTAATTCCCGATAAGGCCTCCGAAGCCCGGAATGATCACACAGTCATGACCAAAAAGCAGTTCACGTATGAAAGGTGTTATGTCCATCAAAATCCTCTTTCCATTCACAAAAATAAGAAAAAACATGAATCTTAAAATAATTATCTTCGTAGTTCCTAAAATTCGGATCAGGATGAGAGAAATTCAGATGGTGGATCTTGTTGAACAGTACCGTAAGTATGGTACTGAAATTGATTCTGCCATAAAGTCGGTTCTGCAGTCGGCAGCCTTTATAAAAGGGCCTGAGGTTGGAAGGTTTGAAGAAGAGCTTCAGCGCTACATGGGATGCAGACACGTAATAAGCTGTGCCAACGGCACCGATGCCCTTCAGATTGCCATGATGGCACTTGGGCTGAAGCCGGGCGATGAGGTGATAACCACCAACTTTACATTCATAGCCACCGTGGAAGTTGTTGCGCTCCTCGGACTCAGGCTTGTTCTCGTCGATCCCGACCCCGATACCTTCAACATATCCGTCGATGCAATCAAGAATGCCATCACGCCGCGAACAAGAGCTATAGTGCCTGTCCATCTATTCGGTCAGTGTGCAGATATGGAGCAGATCATGAAGCTTGCAAAAGACAATAACCTTAATGTGGTGGAGGATACAGCCCAGGCGACAGGATCGGAATATATCTTCTCCGACGGAAGCAGGAAAAAAGCCGGAACCATAGGTACAATAGGTACAACGTCTTTTTTCCCATCGAAGAACCTTGGATGCAGCGGTGACGGAGGAGCTCTCTTCACCGACGATGCAGAGCTGGCTGCAATGCTTAAGAGCATCTCAAACCACGGGATGAAGGAACGTTACCATTATGATCATATAGGCGTTAATTCGCGGCTCGACACGATACAGGCTGCCATTCTTCTGTTAAAACTTAAGTACCTCGACAGGTTCAATGAAGCCCGCCGTAAAGCTGCTGATATCTATGATGAAGCTTACAGAACATGCCCCCACATAAAAATTCCGGAAAGAAGCTCCTCCTCAGTCCATATATTTCATCAGTATACCATCAGGGTGAAAAACGGGAAAAGGGATGAGTTGAGAAAATATCTTTCATCAGAGGGAATACCCTCAATGATATACTATCCGGGGCCGCTTCACCTCCAGAAAGCCTACCGTAACCTGGGGTATACTGAGGATGACTTCCCGGTAACGTCAATGTTATGCCGCGAAGTGCTTTCTCTTCCCATGCACCCCGAACTGGAAACTGAACAACTTGAACATATTACCAGAACCGTTCTGAATTTTTTCGAAAACATATGACCATGAAAAAGGAATATTTTGCCCACGAGACAGCTGTGATAGATGAAGGTTGCAGTATCGGCAAGGGTACAAAGATATGGCATTTCACTCATGTCATGAAGGGAGCGGAGATCGGCGAGAACTGCAATATTGGTCAGAACGTGGTAGTTTCGCCGGGGGTAAAGCTCGGACGTAACGTGAAAGTACAGAACAATGTTTCGATCTATACAGGAGTTATCTGCGACGATGATGTGTTCCTTGGCCCCTCCATGGTCTTCACAAACATAATAAATCCCCGGAGCCGGGTCGTCAGGAGAGACAACTACGAAACTACCATTGTGGAAAAAGGAGCTTCGATAGGAGCAAATTCAACCATTATCTGCGGAAACATAATTGGACGGTATTCATTCGTGGGAGCAGGGGCCGTGGTGACAAAAGACGTGAAGCCCTATGCCCTTGTTGTTGGCAATCCGGCACGACAGACAGCCTGGATGAGCGAATACGGACACAAACTTGCTTTCGACAACAAGGGTTTCGCCGTATGCCCTGAAAGCGGCGAGAGGTACATTCTCCAGAACGGCACCGTTTCAAAAATTGAAAAATAATTTTAACTGTTTATTAAAGACATTATGAATGCAGAGACAAAAAATTTCGGCCTTATCGGTGTGGCAGGTTATATTGCAGTCCGTCATCTGAAAGCTATCAGGGATACGGGCAATAACCTGCTCGCAAGTCTCGACAGATTCGATTCTGTAGGAATAATCGACAGTTATTTCCCCAACAGTGATTTTTTCGTTGAATTCGAACGTTTCGACAGACACTTCGATAAGCTGAAAAGAGCAGGCACCAAAATAGACTATGTAAGCATCTGCTCTCCAAATTACCTGCACGATTCCCATATAAGGTTTGCACTGAGGCATAAGGCCGACGCTATTTGCGAAAAGCCTCTTGTACTTAACCCCTGGAATGTAGATGCTCTGCAGGAGATCGAAAATGAAACCGGCCAGAAGATATTTACGGTGCTTCAGCTTCGCCTTCACCCTAAAATAATAGAGCTCAGGGAGAGGATCAGAAACGGTCCCGCCGACAAGGTATATGATGTTGATCTTACATATATTACCAGCCGCGGCAACTGGTACCAGATATCATGGAAAGGAGATATACAAAAATCGGGAGGCATTGCCACAAATATAGGCATCCATTTCTTCGACATGCTGGGCTGGATATTCGGAGAAGTTAAAAACAATGTCGTCAATATGTCCGAACCCTACAAGGCCGGAGGTTATCTCGAGCTAAAAAACGCCAGGGTAAGGTGGTTCCTGAGCCTTGACTCAAAAGACCTTCCTCCCTCTTATATTGAAAACGGACAAAGAACCTTCCGTTCAGTTAAAGTAGAGGGAGAAGAGGTGGAATTCAGCGAAGGTTTTACCGATCTTCATACAAGAACTTACGAGGAGATAATTGCCGGACGAGGATTCGGACTCGATGAAGTCAGACAGTCAGTAATAACTGCCTACACCATCAGAAACGCCAACCCGATTGGCTTGCAGGGCAACTATCATCCCATACTCAAAAATATCTGATATGTTCAATAAACTGCTTAAAAAAGAGACCAGGCTCTCGGTTATCGGCCTTGGATATGTAGGCCTTCCAATAGCTCTGGAATTTGCAAAGAAAATAAAGGTAACAGGCTTCGACATAAAGCCCGAAAGGATCGAACTCATGAAAAAGGGGATCGATCCCAGCAATGAACTGACTCCTTCAGCCTTCAAAAACACCGATATTCATTTTACCAGCAACCCTGCCGACCTGAAGGAGGCTTCCTTCCATATAATAGCCGTACCCACACCCACCAACAGGTATAACCTGCCTGATCTGGAGCCGGTGCTGAAGGCCTCGCAGACAGTGGGCAACATTCTGAAAAAAGGGGATTATGTAGTCTATGAATCAACGGTATACCCGGGTTGTACAGAAGAAGACTGCATCCCGGTGCTGGAAAGATATTCGAAACTGAAAGCCGGTAAGGATTTCAAAGTCGGCTTTTCACCCGAAAGGATCAACCCCGGCGACAGGAACCATACGCTTACCAAAATTGTTAAGGTTACCAGCGGCTGTGATAAAGAATCATCAGATAACATTGCCCGGGTATACCGGATGATAATCAAAGCAGGCGTTTACAGTGCCAGTTCCATCAAAGTCGCCGAGGCGGCCAAGATTATTGAAAACACCCAGCGCGACATCAACATAGCTTTCATGAATGAGCTTTCACTGATTTTCAACCGGCTGGGCGTCAATACCTTTGAGGTGCTGGAAGCAGCCGGCACAAAGTGGAACTTCCTTAAATTCTTTCCCGGGCTGGTGGGCGGACACTGTATAGGCGTCGATCCCTACTATCTTTCGTACAAGGCAAAGGCACTTGGTTATCACCCCCAGATGATCGATTCGGGAAGATCGATCAACGACAGCATGGGAGGTTATATCGGAAAGGAAACAGTAAAAAAAATCATATCCTCAGGTAAGAACCCTACTCACGCGCGGGTTCTTATAATGGGTATAACCTTCAAGGAAGACGTGACCGACATACGTAATTCAAAAGTTGTTGACATCATTGCCGAACTTGACGACTTTGGAGTTGAAGTTGACGTAATTGATCCGGGAGCTGATGCCGGTGAAGTTAAAGCAGAATATAATCTCAGCCTCAGGAAAAAACCCTCGGGAACCTATGATGCCGTTATTCTTGCAGTAAGTCACCGGCAGTATCTGGATCTCGATGAGAAATGGTTCAGCCCCCTGCTTAACAAGGGAGGCATCGTTGTGGATGTAAAGGGAATACTCAGAGGCAGAATTAAAAAACACACATACTGGAGCCTTTGATGAAAAAGAAAATTGTTGTTACCGGTGGCACCGGATATATCGGGTCACATACTGCAGTCGAACTTATAAACGAAGGATTTGAGGTTATCCTTATCGATAACCTTCATAACTCAGAAGCGATAGTGGCTGAACGGATAGGAGAGATAACCGGTATCAACCCGCGCCTGGAAGTCTTTGACCTTTGCAAAAGAAAGAAAGTAAAATCATTCTTCAGGGATAATCCCGGTATTTCGGCAATAATTCATTTTGCAGCTTACAAAGCTGTTGGCGAATCTGTTAACAAACCTCTTGAATACTACAGGAACAACCTCGTATCGCTCATCAATCTTCTTGATGCCATGAAGGAATCGGGCATACCCTCAATGGTCTTTTCCTCTTCGTGCACGGTTTACGGGCAACCCGAAAAACTACCGGTAACGGAAGATGCACCGGTCCAGCCTGCAATCTCTCCCTATGGAAACACAAAACAGATAGGCGAGGAAATTATCAGGGATACCATTTCAGCAACAGACAGCATGAAGGCCATATCGCTCAGGTATTTCAATCCAATCGGTGCTCATCCCTCCGGTCTTATAGGTGAACTGCCCAGAGGGGTTCCTGAAAACCTGGTACCATTCATTACCCAGACTGCAATCGGGCTCAGGGAAGAACTTAAGGTTTTCGGAAATGACTATAATACTCCCGACGGCTCATGCATCCGCGATTACCTCCACGTTGTAGACCTTGCAAAAGCACATGTGATAGCTGTAAAAAGACTCCTTGGTGAAAGCCACATCAATAAATATGAGGTGTTTAACCTCGGAACAGGAACAGGTGTCTCTGTACTGGAGGCAATCAAATCATTTGAGAAGGTCTCGGGTGTGAAACTTAAATATACCATTACCGGGCGGCGTGCCGGTGACATAGAAAAGATCTGGGCTGATCCTTCACTGGCAAACAGGGAACTGGGATGGAAAACGGAAAGCTCACTCGATGATGCGATGAAGACTGCCTGGGCATGGGAAAAAAATATCAGGAACAAATTCAAGTGATCATGAACTTCGAAAAGACAATACTTATAACAGGAGGGGCAGGTTTTATAGGGTCCCACGTGGTGAGACGTTTTGTAACCAGCTACCCCGGCTGTCTTATTGTAAATGCCGACAAGCTGACCTATGCCGGCAACCTGGAAAACCTGACAGACGTCGAAAGAAATGAAAACTATTCATTTGAGAAGATTGACATCGTTGACAGGCAGGCTGTTGTAAGACTTTTTGAAAAATACCGTTTCGACGGGGTAATCCATCTGGCCGCAGAGTCGCATGTCGACAGGTCGATTACGGCACCCGATGAATTCGTCATGACCAACATTATCGGGACGGTGAATCTTCTGAGTGCTGCTCTTAACAGCTGGAAGGAAAATTTCTGCGACAGGTTATTCTATCACATTTCCACCGACGAGGTGTATGGATCCCTGGGCAGCAGTGGCTATTTCACCGAAGAGACGGCTTATGATCCCAAAAGTCCCTATTCTGCCTCCAAGGCAAGCTCCGACCATCTGGTCAGAGCATACAGTCATACTTTCGGAATACCTGTGGTCGTTTCGAACTGTTCAAACAATTACGGACCAAACCAGTTCCCGGAAAAACTCATACCCCTCGCAATAAATAACATCAGGAATAAAAAACCTGTTCCCGTTTACGGCAGAGGTGAGAATGTACGCGACTGGCTTTATGTAGAAGACCATGCTGCCGCCATCGACCTTATATATCACAAGGGAAAGAGGGGTGAGACCTATAATATTGGAGGCAATAACGAGTGGAAGAACATTGATCTGATAAAGCTGCTTTGCAGGATAATGGATCGTAAGCTGAACAGGGAAGAAGGTGAGTCGGAAAAGCTGATCAATTTCGTAAAAGACCGCCCCGGACATGATCTGAGATATGCCATCGACTCCTCAAAACTTCAGAATGAGCTCTCATGGAATCCTGTTCCGGATTTCGAGAAAGGCCTTGAAAAGACCGTTGACTGGTATCTGACAAACAGTAAATGGCTTGAGAATGTCATTTCAGGTGACTACGAAAAATATTATGATTCAATGTATTCGGGGAGATAATATACTCTTACCCGATCCTTTTCATCCTTTCGATCAGTTCATCGCCCAGCACGGTTTTCTTCCTGATATGATCCTGGATTGCTGCAACAACAGTATTTGATTCGAAATCACCCCTTACCTGTTCAAAATCGCGTTTCTTTATTTCTTCTCCCCCGTCGATGCCGAAACCTGTCATCGATGAAAGAGTGAATTCCTTGCGGGCATCCTCGTAAAGCATCTTATCGAGATCTATGACGCTCTTCTTCCATTTTTCAACCATCCCGATAACATCAGATGCAGTGAATTTATTAACAGGTTTACCTGCTTCCTCTTCAATACGTTCACACGACCATGTCCATTCCCAGTCATAATAAGAGCTGTGCATATTTATGAATTCCTCTTCTATGGTCTGAAGGGAGCTGATCTTTCCCGATTCGATTTCGTCGAGAAGTCGGTCGATGACTCTTTGCGGTGCTATCAGCCCGGCCAGATCGACCCACTCGCCGTTGCCATGTGACATGTCGGGGGCAAGCCGCTTTTGAAGTTCCCGGTTTGATCTGAATTCAATTTTTTCAAGTCTTTTAATAAGTGAATTTCCCAGGAACTTATTGATACCTGTCTGATAAAGCTGTATCCCTCTCTCCAGCGAAGGACCCTTGATTATCATGTTATTATAGGCGTATGAAGCGGAAACCGATCCTGCAACCGATTTGATCCTCATGAGAAGATTCCTTCCTTCAAACATTTTCCTGATGGTGTAAGGACTGAGCAGGTTGAAGTTTACCTGGTCGATCTTGAGCGGATCTTTCCTGCGGTCACGCTTTGGCCATTTCTGGGCATCCCTGATGGTTCCCACACTCCTCAGGTTGACACCCGGTGCCAGGATGCTCTCATCGTTGCTTTCTATAAGGTATGAGAATGGCAGCGAAGAAGTATCCATGTTCTTGTAATGACGTCCCATAACAAGAGTAAACGGACCTATTCGTGCAGGCCATAGAAGATAGGAGTCACTTGTTGTTTTTGATCCCCTTTCCATGATCCCCTGGTGTATAGGTCCCAGCTTATACATATGGTTGCTCTGATTCGATCCGCTTCCCGCATTCATGAAAGAAAAGATACCTGCAATAAGGAGTGTCGATTTATGGTGGGTTACGGTATAGGGCCCGGCGAATATCGAACAGGCCTCCCCGTGGAATCCTGCACAATTCGCAAAGAAGAGGGAATTCTCGGCTGAATAGTGCTTGCCCAGGACACAGCCCTGCCCTATAAAACATTTGTCAATCAGGGTCGATTCGGTAATTATCGATCCTGAACAAACGATGAAATGTTCCATTATGACACCCGGACCAATGAATACGGGATCTTCGGGACAACTGTTAACTGATCCCTCGTTAAGGCTCATGCAGCCTTCTGCATAGGTATGGGGGCCGAACCTTACATTGCGGATATTCCTGCAATTCATGACTCTGGAATTACGGCTTATCAGTCCCTTGTCGGAAGTAAGGGTTGCTGAATAATCATCGACCAACCGCTCTATAACCTCGATAGCCTGTTTCCTATGCCGGTACAGAGCAATTATGTAGGCCTGCTGTGCCGAAAGACGGTCCCACATCTTCACTGCCCTGGCACCAGTTTCGTTCAGAACTGCAACTTCGGTACCATTGCCAAAAGATGATTTTCCTTCGGTGTGGATCTTCCCGCAGTTTTTTATAACAACCTCATCTTCAATAATATAGTTTGCAATATAATCGCCGACGTTGGTTATCAGCACATTGGAACCAACCGAACAATTGTGGAGATGTGCATTGGATATGCCGCATTTAATGCTCACTCCTGATTTATCGGTATAGGAGGAGGAGAAAACGCCCAGGCGTATATCGCCTGAAAAAGTCACATTGATGCAGGCTGAAGGATCAAATCCCTCCAATACTTTCACCTTCTTCCAGTCGTCGCACCGGCAGTTTCGGGCGACAAGGGTTTTTATTTCAGATGTACTGAGATTCCGGAGCTTTCTGGCAGGACACATAAGCTTTTTGTTAAAATGAAATTATTCGACTGTGACTGATTTGGCGAGGTTGCGCGGCTGGTCTACATTACATCCTCGTAATACTGCAATATGGTAAGACAATAACTGCAGGGGTATCACTGCAAGCAGTGATGAAAGTGCCGGTATTGTCTCAGGAACCGGAAGAACATAGTCGGCCATTTTACTGATAATATCATCACCCTCTGTCACAATTGCAATAACCTTCCCTTTTCTGGCTTTTATTTCCTGGATATTATTGATGATCTTTTCATAAGTGTCGTCTCTGGTAGCAACGACAACTACAGGCATGTTCTCGTCGATAAGTGCTATCGGTCCATGTTTCATCTCGGCTGCAGGGTATCCTTCAGCGTGGATATAGGAAATTTCTTTCAGCTTAAGAGCACCCTCGAGGGCTACCGGGAAAAGATATCCCCGTCCAAGGTAAAGTGCATTCTGCCTTTCCTGGAATACCTTTGATAGCTCAAGGGCCTGATCATTCACACCAAGTGCCTTTTCAATCTTTGAAGGAATTGAAACCAGTTCCGTTATCATCGACTTGTACATCTGGTCGGAGACTATGCCCCTGAGGTGCCCTATCTCAAATGCCATCATGGCGAGCACTGTTACCTGGGTGGTAAAAGCCTTTGTCGACGCCACTCCTATTTCAGGGCCGGCATGGGTGTACACACCAGCGTCGGTTTCCCGGGGTATGCTGCTTCCCACCACATTGCAAATACCAATCACCTTGGCCCCTTTTTCCCTGGCCAGTTTTACTGCTGCAAGAGTATCGGCAGTTTCTCCGCTCTGACTTATTGCAAGTACTATATCTCCCTTTCTTATGATCGGGTTCCTGTACCTGAATTCGGAAGCATATTCAACCTCAACAGGTATCCTGGTATATTCCTCAAAGAGATATTCGCCTATCAGTCCTGCATGCCAGGAGGTTCCGCATGCAATCAGAATTATACGTTCCGACTGTGACATTACCTCAAGCACATCATGAAGCCCTCCCAGCATTATCCCTGAGTGGTCGGGAAGAACCCTGCCACGGAAGGTGTCGTGAATGGCTCTTGGCTGCTCGAATATCTCCTTTAACATGAAATGCTGGAAACCTTCCTTGTCGATTTCCCCGATCTTAAGGTCGATCTCTCTGACTTCGGGCGTTTTCTGCTCTGTCCTCAGAGTTTTGAGAATCAGTTCGTCTTTTTTTATGATGGCCAGATCGTCGTCGTTGAGATAGATCACTCTCTGGGTATATTCAACGATTGGGGTGGCATCTGATGCTATAAAGTTTTCTCCTTCTCCCACTCCTATAACGAGGGGGCTTCCCTTTTTTGCTGCATACAATTTATCAGGTTCTTCCGCACAGATTATCACCAGCCCGTAAGCACCTTCCACCCTGTTGAGGGCAAGCGATATTGCCTGCTCTGCATTAAGATCACCTTCAATGTAAAGATGTTCCATCAGGTTTGCAAGTACCTCAGTATCTGTCTGGCTCGAAAAAATGATGCCCCTGCCTTCGAGATGTTTTTTCAGAGTGGCATAGTTTTCAATTATGCCGTTGTGAACCACAATGAATTTACCCTTTACTGATGCCTGGGGATGAGCGTTAAGCTCGTTGGGCTCTCCGTGGGTGGCCCAGCGTGTGTGACCCATACCCATTGTGCCGTTGAATGATGTCTTACTGACCATTTCCTCAAGGTCCTGTACCCTGCCTTTGCATCTGAAGATCTTTGTCTCCCCGTTAGTTAATGCAAGACCGGCGGAATCGTATCCCCGGTATTCAAGTCTTTTCAGTCCGTTGATGATTATTTCACGTGCAGGTTTGGAACCTATATAACCGACAATACCACACATAGCCGCTAAATTTTTAGTAACAGCTACGAATATAAAAATTTAGTTCGAAAAAACTAGAACTTAGTGTAGGTAAATTCAAACCTTACGGGGCGGGATGCTTCGTTTGCCTTCAGGATTACATTATTTCTGATAGTAGGAAGAATGAACATTTCCAGCTCGGGCAGAATTTCTCCGGACGTGTCATCGAGATAACCCTGGACAAAGGTTGCAATATTAAGGTTGTAAACGTCGTCAACAGCAAGAGTGGCAGTTGTATCCACCCTGCCATCGTAGAATGAACTCCCTACCTCCGGAAGCAGATATACCTTTCCCGATGATGTAAGGTAACGGAGGTAAAGGGTTGAAGGAATGGTCCTTCTGCTAAATGTATAACCGTCATAATACACCGGTATCTTGAGTCTTGCCCTGTTCACAGATATGTTACCCAGCTGAGCGATATTCTTCATTGAATCAAGGCCTGTCAGCACCAGTTTTGTGAAGACCCCGTTAAAGGTCTGGGCATACGACAGTGTATCAAGGTAAGTAGTGTCATTAATATGTTTAAGTTCCTTGTCGGGTTCCGCTGTGGTATGGTCGTGACGATAGATATTAAAAACAGCATTGGGGGTTACAGCATCTATCCTGAATACATACTCCATGTTAGCTCCCAGACCGTTATTCATGTAGATCACAAAATAGTTTGAATAGTTGTATGAGCTTGCGGCAGTAACACTTAAAGAAACAAAGATCGGATTTTCAGGAGATATTATCTGGAAGTGCAATCCTTTAAAGAATTCCCTGAAATCCAGGCTGTCGTACTGAAGGTATTTTGTATCGCGTAAAAGATATTCTCCGAATGCATCGTCGACATTCAGGACAATTTCATTAATGGTGTCGGCCTTCAGTGTCGGCAGGGGAATATCGGTAACCGTATATCCTGTCAGACCTATAGTCTGCCCTGAAAAATACTTTTCGTCGGTATAAATAGTTTCCGATATCTCCGACATTCTGAGCATGTGGGGATCGGCCGTATCACCTTCAACGCTCAGGAACCTGAGATAAAGTCTCACGGAATCGATTTCATAGAATAGATATTCCCATGGTTCATCAAGCCTGAGCTGTGATACGAACTCAGCACGTGTGGTTCCGAACCAGGGATCATATTTTTCGCCCAGGTAAGACACAGTCTGCATCATCGATTCGATCGAATCGCTGTACATTGTGTATGATTTGACCTTCAGCAGGGCCGATTCAATATTTACATTATCCGATGCCGGTATCAGCGCCTTGCCTGTCTGGCTTGAAGGTTCCTCGCATGAATATGAGACAAGAAGGTATCCTGAGATGATCAGAAGGATACTATATTTAAGGAAATTTGCAGTACGGGTTCTGCGGCCGGGTTTATTTCTGTGAGAGCAATTCGTCATAAAAATCGTTATAGGCGTCAATATATTCAGACTCATCCTTATATGGAAGCACCGGCTTGCTTATCGTGTTCAGGTGGCCGGCAATTTCTTCATTTATCTGTTCGCTGCCGATGATTATCGCATCCGAATATTTGATGGCGAGTTTTGTGACATTTACGAAATCAGGTTTTTTTACAAGCCTGAGGTTTTCCCCGTCGATTCCGTCGAAACGCAACTTATCGGCAAACGTTGATCTTAACGGAGTTTTAAAATCATTATTGTAAACAGAGTAGACAATCTTGTAATCGTGGAACAGAGGATCATCGCTGTAAATACTTTTAAGGTAGATAGGGACAAGGGCTGCCATCCATCCGTGACAGTGAACTATATCCGGTGACCAGCGAAGCTTCTTTACTGTTTCTATCACCCCCCTGGCAAAAAAGAGAGCTCTTTCATCATTGTCCTCAAATTCCTTCCCGTTGCCGTCGCTTACAATATACTTCCTCTGAAAGTAATCATCATTGTCGATGAAATAAACCTGCATCCTGGCACTTTGTATTGAAGCAACCTTTATTATGAGAGGATGATCGGTGTCGTCTATTATGAGGTTCATACCGGAAAGTCTTATCACCTCATGCAGCTGGTTTCTTCTTTCATTAATACAGCCGTAGCGGGGCATAAAAGTACGTATCTCCTTCCCTCTTTCCTGAATTCCCTGAGGCAGATACCTTCCTATTTTGGATAATTTGGTTTCCCCCAGATAGGGAGTTATCTCCTGCGAAATAAATAATACCTTCTTACTTTCCATGAACCTGAATGGATACTCTTTAGTATCAAGGTGCAAAGATAATAATAAAATCTGACAAAATTTGCAACAGAAGTCTTAACAGGAATAGCATATCGGCAGCCGGAGACGCTTATACTGCGGTTTTTTTAGTTAGCTTTGTATGTTAAATTTTCTTAAATGAAAGTTATCAGTACCGTAACCGGCCTTAAAAAAGAGCTGAACCGGGAATCGTTACACCCACGGGGCATGGTCCCTACGATGGGAGCTCTTCATGAAGGCCATATGTCGCTGGTGGAACAAGCACTTTTGCATTGCCCGGTCAATATTGTAAGCATTTATGTCAACCCTGCCCAGTTCAACGATAAGGAAGATCTGAAAAACTACCCAAGGACGCCAGATGAAGATATTGAACTTCTGAATAAACACCTCCGGACCAATGATATAGTTTTCATTCCCCATGATGAAGAGATATACCCGCCCGGGGGGCAAAAGCGGATTTTTAATTTCGGATCCCTGGAATCGGTTATGGAAGGTCAACACAGACCCGGCCATTTTAATGGTGTTGCCCAGGTGGTAAGCAGACTGTTCGAAATTGCAGAACCTGATATTGCATATTTCGGACTGAAAGATTTTCAACAGGTAGCTATAATCAGGTCAATGGTGAGTCAGATGAACCTGAAGGTCAGAATACATGCATGCCCCATTGTCCGTGAACCTGACGGGCTGGCCATGAGCAGCAGGAACAGGCTTCTTGAACCTGCTGTAAGGGAAAAGGCTTCTGTCATATATCGTACTCTTTCAGAGGCAGCCGGCCTCATTAAAAGGAAAAGCCTTCCCGAAATAAAAGATTTCATCAAAACCGTTATCGGAATGGAGAAGGAATTTTCTGTTGAATATTTCGAAATTGCTGAAGAGACAACTCTCACTCCAGTTGTCAATAAGGAGGAAATGAAGAAGGGTAAGAACTATTTTGGTTGTATTGCTGTAAGGGCCGGAAAAATAAGGCTTATAGATAATATCCTTTTCCCGTCTGTCAAATAAGCCAAAAGGTTAGTACCTTTGCAGAAAATATTCAGATATACCTTACTTTAAGCAAATGCTGATAGAAGTACTTAAATCGAAGATTCACAGGGTAACTGTTACCGAGGCCAACCTGAACTATATAGGAAGCATCACAATAGATGAAGATCTTATGGATGCGGCTGACATTATTGAGAATGAAAAGGTGCAGGTTGTAAATATCAACAACGGTGAGAGGTTCGAAACTTACGTTATAAAAGGAGAAAGAAGCTCCGGAACCATAGGCCTCAACGGTGCAGCAGCACGACTTGTACAGATCGGCGACATATTACTGATAATGTCTTATGCAACCATGGAACAGGAGGAGGCAAGAAAATTCAAACCTTCCATACTCTTCCCCGATACACGTACAAATAAACTGATCTGAACTTGAGGAAAAGTCTTATACAGGCAGCAAAGTTCACCGCTTTTCTTGCCATCGGAATTCTTCTGCTGTGGCTTGCCTTCCGCACTGTCGATTTCAGGGGGCTGGCTGAAGGACTTAAAGGTGCTGACTATTCGTGGCTGATACTTTCATCCTTTTTCGGTATCGTCGCCTACCTGAGCAGGGCACGGCGATGGATCATCCTGATCAACCCTCTGGGTTACAACCCTTCTTTCGCCAACACCTTTTATGCGCTTATGTCGGGTTACCTGGCCAACCTGGCCCTCCCACGGGTAGGGGAGATTACCAGGTGCATGGCTCTTGGGAAAAAAGAAAAGATACCGGCCGATCAGCTTGTGGGTACAGTGGTCGTCGAACGGACAATTGATTTCATTTCACTGCTCGTAATAATGATGGTCCTTTTTTTTACAAGCGGTTCAAGCATCCGCGAATACCTGAATGAAAGTGTCATATTCCCGCTTCGGGATAAGATATTTTCAGTTTTCGGCTCCGCCCTGATCCCATGGATAATCTTTTTTGTGCTGACAGGAACATCGCTTTTCCTTATTATCCGGTACCGGAAACAGTTAAGGAAGATAAAGTTGGTTTCTAAGTTATTTGATCTGGCAAAAGGTGTCATAAACGGACTCAAAACCATTACCAACCTCAAAAGGAACTGGGAATTCATCTTTCACACAATTTTCATCTGGCTCAACTATGCCATGATGACCTGGGTTGTTGTATTCTGTCTCGAAAGCACCTCGCATCTTTCTTTTGGCAATTCAATATTCATCCTGGTAATCGGAGGACTGGCAATGTCGGCACCTGTGCAGGGAGGTGTGGGCGCCTTTCATTATTTTGTATCAAGGGGCATAGCTTTTGTCGAGGGAGTGAACATTGAAGATGCTATGGCTTATGCAATCCTGACCCACGAATCGCAGCTCGTGGTGGTTCTCATTCTTGGTGCAATTTCATTTTATATGCTTTACAGGAAGAACAAAACTAAAAATAACGATCCTTCCGGCCGAATGAATACCGGAACCTGAATCTAATTATTATGGCCAGGTCAAAGAGTGTCTTCGTATGCCAGAACTGCGGTGCAGAATCACCCAAATGGATAGGACGTTGTCCCTCCTGCGGAGAATGGAACACATACCATGAGGAAATCATAACTCCTGTTTCATCACGGAATTCATCACTGGTATCAGGAGGAGAGAGAAAGAAGCCGGAACTTCTCAGTAACATCAGTTCCGACGAAAAGAAACGCCTTAAAACAGGAATTTCCGAACTCGACAGGATACTCGGAGGAGGTATGGTCGCCGGTTCGCTGATTCTCATAGGTGGTGAACCAGGAGTAGGAAAATCAACGCTGGCCCTGCAACTGGCTCTTTCGCTTAAAGATACCCCCATTCTATACGTATCAGGTGAAGAAAGCGAAGAACAGATCAGTCTCAGGGCTAAAAGACTTCAGCTAAACAACCCCGGCTGTTACATCCTCTGCGAGACCAATCTGGACAACATACTCACGCAGTCAGAAAATCTGAAACCGGGTCTGATTATTATTGATTCTGTTCAGACAGTCAGCACCGACATGCTTGAATCATCAGCCGGTTCTGTTTCCCAACTGAGGGAATGTTCAGCCCTTCTTCTGAAGTATTCGAAAACAAGGGGTATCCCGGTTTTCCTGATCGGGCATATCACCAAGGACGGGACCCTCGCCGGTCCCAAGGTCCTTGAACATATCGTCGACGTGGTTTTGTATTTTGAGGGAGACAGCAACTATGTATACCGCATTCTGAGATCAGCCAAGAACAGGTTCGGCTCAACCTCCGAAATCGGCATTTTCGAAATGCTGGGAACAGGACTTAAGGAAGTAATAAATCCTTCAGGGCTGTTTATCAACCAGCACGATGAACCGCTTAGCGGTATTACAATCGCAGCTACTGTCGACGGTTTAAGACCTTTCCTGATCGAAACCCAGGCACTTGTCAGCAGTGCTGTTTACGGAACACCCCAGCGGAGTGCAACAGGATTCGATACCCGCAGACTGAACATGCTTCTGGCTATACTTGAAAAGAGAGCAGGATTCCGGCTTGCAGTAAAAGATGTATTCCTCAATATTGCTGGAGGAATAAAGGTAAACGATCCTGCTATCGACCTGGCTATCGTAAGCTCGGTCCTGTCTTCCAGTCTCGACATCCCTGTCTCCGGGGAAGTCTGTTTTGCGGGCGAAACAGGTTTGTCGGGTGAAATCCGCCCTGTCTCCAGGATAGAACAGAGGATCAGGGAAGCATCGAAAATGGGATTCAAAAAAATTTATCTGTCTAAATACCATAGGAATCCCTCTGTAAAAGGAATTGATATTGAGATCATTACCCTCGCCAAGATCGAGCACCTTGTAAAGGCTCTGTTCGCATGATAACTGTTTTCTCATTACTACAGAAACAGGGGTATTGTAATTCGATGGTCATTCAATTGTCATTCATTTGTTTAGCAATGAATGACGCCCGACTTTAGGAGGACCAATGACAATGAATGACGGCCGACGTCAGGAGGCCCAATGACGTCCCGAGTACTCGGGACCAATGACGGCGAAGCCCAATTATCAGTAACGGTTTATCAGTGGATTATCCCTTCTGCTGCCTGCACGTTTAACCTTTTCGCAGTCGAGTTCAATGTTAAAACCGGCAGGACGTTCAAATTCATCTGCCTCCATGATTCCAAGTTCGGGATCGGAATACACTTTTTGAAGGAAGAGGGCAAAAATTGGCAGAGCCACATTGGCTCCCTGTCCCTCAGTCAGTGTTTCGAAATGAATGGCCCTGTCCTCCCAACCGCACCACACTCCTCCTACCAGATTCGGGGTTACGCCCATAAACCATCCGTCCGACTGTTCCTGGGTGGTTCCGGTCTTGCCTCCTATCTGGTTCATAAGCGAATAGGTAAGCCGGAGCCTGAGGCCCGAACCCGTCTGGACGACACCCTGAAGAAGGTTTATCATAAGGTAGGCTGTTTCTTCGTTCAGTACTTCTTCAATCGATGGGGTGAACCTTGAAATCACGTTACCATTCTTATCTTCGATCCTGGTTACATACATCGGCCTGGTATAGACACCCTTGTTGGCAAAAGTGCCATAAGCACCAACCATCTCTTCAAGTTTCACGTCGGAGGTACCAAGAAATATCGCGATAACAGGATCGATAAAACTTCTGATACCCATCTTATGCATAATATCCACAACCACTGTCGGACTGAATTTTTCCATGATCCATGCCGAAATATAATTCTCCGACTGGGCAAGACCCCATTTCAATGTAACCATTTTCCCGTGATAGGCCTTGTTACCGGAACTCCTTGGAGTGTAGGTGGTGTCTTTCCCGTTCATAATGACCTGGAAGGTACGGGGTATGTTTTCAACCTCATAGCATGGTGAATACCCGTTCTGCATGGCAACTGTATAAAGGAACGGCTTAATGGTGCTTCCAATCTGACGTTTCTGCTGTGTACATGCATCGTACTTGAAATACCTGAAATCGGGACCTCCCACATAAGCCTTTACATGTCCTGAATGTGGATCCGTTGCCATGAATCCCGACCTGATAAAATATTTGTAGTACCAAATTGAGTCGAGAGGTGTCATTATTGTATCTCTTTCTCCTTTCCAGGAGAAGACTTTCATGCTTACGGGAGTATTGAAGGCGAGCATGATGGAATCCTCGGGATAGCCCCTGTATCTCATCATTATGTATCTGTCGCTTTGTTTAAGCGACCGCATTATCTGCTCGTCGATTACTTTTCTGGTGAGGTCGTTTGAGTACGGCGGATTCCGGAAGCTTTTGGATCTCCTGAAAAAACTTGGCTGAATATCATTCGACAGATGCTCTCTTACCGCTTCTTCAGCATACTGCTGCATTTTCGAATTGATGGTTGTATAGATCTTCAGACCGTCTTTGTAGATATCGTAATTTGATCCGTCGGGTTTTTTGTTTTTGCTGCACCAGCCGTACAATGGGTTGTTCTCCCATTCCCATAATGCATCTTCATAGGAAGCCTGCTGAACATATTTTTTTCTGTCCGGCTCAGGTCTTGTCATCAGGTTTCTGAGATACTCCCTGAGGTAGGTGGCAATTCCTGTATTATGATCTTCGAGAGTGAAATCCAGTTCTATCGGAAGCATTTTCACCGAATCGGCAACATGCCTGTCAATATAACCATACTTAGCCATCTGCGATAGGACAATGTTCCGCCGCTGTAAAACCCGGTCATAGTATCTTCTCGGATTGTACAGGCTGGAATTCTTCAGCATGCCTATAAGAACTGCTGCCTCCTGCAGATTCAGGGAATCGGGTGTGGTATTGAAATACACCCTGGAAGCAGATCGGATACCTTTTGTATTATAATTAAAATCATACTTGTTCAGGTACATTGCAATAATTTCTTCCTTGGTGTAGCTTTTTTCAAGCTTCACAGCTGTCTGCCATTCCTTGAATTTAGATACTCCCAGCCTTATTTTTCTTGTCAGGGCGGATACAGTGTCAGTGTCTCTGGGATAAAGCTGTTTGGCAAGCTGCTGGGATATGGTACTGCCTCCTCCCGTATTCTGGCCCAGAATGATTGTTTTTACAACAGCCCTGACAAGTCCCCTGATATCAATCCCCGAATGTCTGTAATACCTTATATCCTCGGTTGCTATCAGGGCATCTGTAAGATAGGGTGAGAGTTCATCATAATTTGTCCAGGTTCTGTTTTCAATGCTTATTTTCCCTAGAAGCACCTCATCTTCTGAAAAAACCTCTGCGGCGAGATTTATCTCCGGATTCTCAAGCTCAGTGAATGAAGGCATTGGACCCAGCTTTTCCTTCGAAATGAGGATAAAAATGGTTATGGCGAAGATGAAAGGCAGACTGAATATGGACCAGAACCAGATAATATACTTCCTGCTGCTTGTGTCACCTTTCATGGAGTCATAAAATTTGTTCCAAAAATAGTAATTTATAAAGAATCTTCAGGTTTATTTTGAAGTTTGCTGGCTAATTGATTTACTTTGCCATGTTTTAAAAAGACAAAATCTTTAACTTATATGATCGAAAATCTTGTAATTGTAGAGTCGCCTGCAAAGGCCAATACTATTGAAAAGTTTCTGGGAAAGGATTTTCGTGTAATATCAAGTTTCGGTCATATACGGGATCTGGCCAAAAAAAATCTCGGCATCGATCTCTCCAAAGATTTCAAACCCGACTATGAGATTCCCATGGAGAAATCAAAAATTGTTGCTGAACTTCGTAAAGCTGCATCTCAGGCAAGGAACATATGGATAGCTTCGGACGAGGACCGGGAAGGAGAAGCTATTGCATGGCATCTTGCAGAGGTGTTAAAACTCGATACCGAAACTACAAAAAGGATAGTCTTCCATGAGATAACAAAGGATGCAATTTCAAATGCCATTGACAATCCCAGGAAAATTGACATGAACCTTGTAAACTCACAGCAGGCAAGGAGAGTGCTCGACAGGCTGGTGGGTTTTGAGATATCCCCGGTACTGTGGAGGAAGGTTCAGCCGGCCTTATCGGCCGGGAGGGTTCAGTCGGTTGCAGTCCGGCTTATTGTTGACCGGGAGAGGGAGATCATTTCATTCAAACCTGAATCGTCGCACAGGATAACCGCTCTCTTTGCTGCCGGACCTGATCCCGACAGTGCATTGATAAAGGCTGAAGCTTCAAAACGTTTCAACGAAGAAAACGAAGCCCTGAAATTCCTTGAGCTATGTGTTAATGCCGGGTTTACAGTGGATAACGTCACGGTGAAACCCGGGACAAGGTCTCCGGCACCGCCCTTCACAACTTCAACTCTCCAGCAGGAAGCATACAGAAAACTTGGTTTTTCGGTCAGCCAGACTATGACAATTGCGCAGAAACTGTACGAAGCCGGAAAGATCACATACATGAGAACTGATTCGACCAACCTTTCCAAACTTGCTCTTTCAAAATCGCACGAAGTAATAGTAAAGGAATTCGGCGACAGGTATTCAAAAACACGTCAGTTCCGGACAAAGACCAGGGGTGCCCAGGAAGCTCACGAAGCGATCCGGCCAGCGTATCTCGACAATCAAACCGTTCCCGGTTCGTTAAACGAGAAAAAATTGTACGAGCTGATCTGGAAAAGAACAATTGCTTCCCAGATGGCCGATGCACAGGTCGAAAAAACGACCATCACGATCGAAACCGACAACTCTCCTGTAAAATTCCTGGCAAACGGTGAGGTGGTTAAGTTTGACGGATTCATGAAAGTGTATGCCGAATCGACAGACCAGGAAAATCAGGATGAAGAAAAGACACTTATCCCACCTGTCAGCAAAGGAATGAAACTCTTTTACAGGAACATCACTTCAACTCAAAGATATACAACCCCGCCACCCCGTTACACTGAAGCCAGCCTGGTGAAAAAACTGGAAGAATTAGGCATCGGCAGACCTTCAACCTATGCTCCTACAATATCAACAATACAGAACAGGGGTTATGTTTCAAGGGAAGACAGGCCCGGGGAAAAGCGATCCATCAGGATACTCTCGCTCGAAAAGGGGAAGATCACCCCGTCGTCGAAAACAGAAATTGCAGGAAAGGAAAAATCCAAGCTCTTCCCCCAGGACATAGGGATGATAGTAAATGATTTCCTGATCGAGAATTTCTCTGATATCGTAGATTACCACTTCACTGCAGAAGTGGAAGAACAGTTCGACGAAATTGCTGCAGGAAAGCTGAAATGGACGGGCATGCTGAAGGGATTTTATGGGCCTTTCCATGATACTATTCAAAAAACTCTGGAAAAGACCGATCGTCAGACAGGCATCAGGGTCCTTGGCAATCATCCCGAGACAGGCGAACCCGTGACTGTCAGGATGGGAAGGTTCGGACCTGTGGCTCAGATAGGAAGTTCTGAAAACGGGAACAAACCACGGTATGCAAGCCTGACCAAAAATCAGCTTCTGGAAACGATAACTCTCGAAGAAGCCCTGAAACTTTTCCGCCTTCCAAGGCCGGTAGGGATACACGATGGCGAAGAAATTGTGGCAGGAATGGGCAAATTCGGACCTTATATAAGATATAAAGGCAAATTTTTCTCATTAAAAAAGGGAGTTGATGATCCATATTCAATTAACTCCGAAAGAGCAATTGAAATAATAAATGAGAAAAATGAAGAGGAGAAGAAAAAGATGATAAGGGATTTCGGCGATATTAAGATCCTTAACGGACGATATGGCCCTTATCTTACAAGGGATAAACAGAACTACAGGATCCCTAAAGGGGCTGATGCCGAAAAACTCACAAAAGAAGAGTGTATCAATATCATCGAAAAGAGCGAAAAGAAGAAAAAGAGTTCCTGATATATCTTTATGATTGACCTGAATGACTATTTCGATCCCGTCAGTATTGAAAGCCCTGAACCGGATCTTCTGAACGGGAATGCAGGATTTCCTCATTCCATTACCGTTAACACCCCCGACAATGGTATAAGGGATATCTCAAAATACCGGATAGCGCTATTTGGTGTGCCTGAAGGCCGGAATTCCCCGGGACCCGGAACCGCCTGCGGACCCGACGCCATTAGAAAAGAACTGTATAAATTATCGAGAATTCCTGGAAGGTCAAAAATAGCCGACCTCGGGAACATGAAAAAGGGCGTAAGCTTCAATGACTCAATTGCCGGACTTTCCGACATCCTGGTTTTTCTTCTTGACAGAGATATTTTTCCCGTTATCATTGGAGGGAGCAGCGCACTTGCACTTGCTGTAGATAAAGCATTTTCATCATTGAAAATCAGGTATACACTTACAGCAATTGACCCGAGAATTGATTATATTATTGAAAAAAAGGACTCGGGTTCATTTAATTATCTGAATGCGATAATCCATAATCATAAAAGTACTTTCAACCACTACGTAAATATCGGATATCAGACATATCTTAATGATCAACAGGTTGTTAACCGTTTTCTAAAAAGGAAATCAGAACTTATGAGAACAGGTGATGTAAGAAAAGCAATATATCTGACCGAACCTCTCCTGAGAGATTCAGATGCAGTTATGCTTGATATCTCATCAGTAAGACAGGCTGATGCTCCCGGAACCACATGTCCTTCACCAAACGGATTTTACGGGGAAGAGATCTGTCTCCTCTCAAGGTATTCAGGATTATCCGATAATCTGAAACTGTTTGCATTATTTGAAGTGAACCCCGAATTCGATAACAGAAACCAGACTGCAGGTCTTGCAGCCCAGATAATCTGGTTCTTTTTTGAGGGATTTTCACAAAAACAGTATGAAACTCCCTCTCTCGCTGCTACGACAGAAGGAAGATTCATCAGATATCATGTCAGAGTGTCTGATCTTGAAGAGGATCTCATCTTTATTAAGAGTAATCTGACCGACAGATGGTGGATGGAGTTTCCTGACGGAGAAGGAAGTTACAAGTATATAGCCTGTTCACATGAGGATTATCTCAAGGCAAACCGGGATGAGGTACCTGAAAGATGGATCCAGGGCACAAAAAGGGTCAGAACCCGGGACTGACACTTCCGGATTTCTTTGTCAACTGACAGGGTTCGTTTATCTGTTTCAGGAAACCGGTTCATCAAAACAAATATTTTTCGGCCTCAAATAAATAAAACTATATTTGTTCACGTTTTAGTTTTTTACTTAATTTTACTGTCCTCTAATCGGGCAGCATGAGTATTACATGTACTGAAGTGAAATGAAAAGGATCGTTATCGCATTTCTCTTATTTATTGCAGTGTGGGCTCCTGTATTATCACAACAGGATCCGCTCTCCAGTCAGTACATGTTTAACACTCTCACATTTAATCCCGGCGTGGCAGGAACCTCGGGCATGATATGCGCCACAGCCCTCAACCGCCAGCAATGGTTAGGTTTCAAGGGTGCTCCTTCAACAACGGTATTCAATGTGGGAGCTCCTTTTTCTCTTTTCAAGAGGAAACACGGGGCAGGACTGGTTATTCAAAGTGACAACGTAGGCTTCGATAACGACCTGTATCTTTCCGGAATCTATTCATACCTCCTCGATCTTAGCATAGGCAGGCTTGGAATAGGACTTAACCTGGGGATGATCAGCAAATCGCTCGATCCCACCTGGTTTATTCCTGATGGTGACCTGTTCACTCCGCCCGACCAGGATCCGCTTATCCCCGTGACCAAGGAAAATTTCATAGCATTTGATGCAGGTGCCGGATTGTATCTGCTTGCAGACAGGTATTACGCGGCAGCTTCGGTAACCCATCTGAACCAGCCAAAGATAAGATACACAAAAGAAGGAAGTGAAGATGTGACAACATTCGTCAGCCGCCATTACTACCTGACGGCAGGATATAACATTCAACTTTCCAACCCTTCCTTTGAACTCCTTCCTTCAATTTTTGCCTTCAGCGACGGCAGGGTCATTCAGTTCAGTATATCTTCACTTGTGAGATACAATAAAAAAGTATGGGGAGGCGTTTCATACAGAGCCGGAGATGCACTGATCGGAATGGCAGGACTTGAACTTTACAACGGGCTCAGGATAGGTTATGCATACGACTTTACCCTGTCGGACATCAGAAGGACGACAAGCGGGTCGCATGAGCTTATGGTGAACTATTGCTTTGACATCAGCCTGGGCCGAAGCCCTATGCGATATAAAAGTATCAGATTTTTATGATTATTGAAAAAAAATAACTTACTTGCATTATAAATTTTAAAGCCATATGAAAAAGGTACTCCTATCTGCCCTGATTGTGGTAATTTTTCTTACCGGATGCGGAAACTCTAATACAGGAGAGCTGACGGGTGTTCCAGGGAGGAAGAAATTTTTTGAACCGGAACCAGTTGAAATGGCATTCATACCCGCCGGTAACTTCATGATGGGCCCGAGCGATCAGGATGCTCTTTTTGCAATGAACAGCCTTTCCAAATCGGTTACTGTTGATGCTTTCTGGATGGACCAGACAGAGATTACCAATAACAAATACCGCCAGTTCGTATACTGGGTCCGTGATTCCATCCTCAGAACAAAACTGGGCGAGGCAGGTGTCCCTGACCGTGAATACTTTATGACTGATGAGGATGGAAATGTCCTCGAACCAAATATCATTAACTGGGACGAGAAAATCGATTTCGAGGAGGAGACAACAAAAAGCATCGTTGAAGAAATGCTCTACCCGCCAGAAGAAAGATTTAACGGCAAAAGACAATACGATGTCAGGAAGTATAATTATTCATACTGGTGGGTCGACTACCAGCAGGCAGCAAAATCGAGGTATGTCCATGATTATGAAAATAATACAGGAAAATATGAAGGTAATGTGGTAAATAATGATGGTTCTCTGACACCAGTTCAGGACCGGTCTTCATTCATCCGTCACGTTGTCATTAATATTTATCCCGATACTCTCTGCTGGATCAGAGACTTTACCTATTCCTTCAATGATCCCCAATCTGACCTGTATTTCTGGCACCCCTCTTTCGACGACTACCCCGTTGTGGGTGTAACATGGCATCAGGCAAATGCCTTCAGCCACTGGAGAACAGATTTCATGAACACTGCACTCAGGAAAAACGGAATATCTGACGTTCAGGCTTACAGACTCCCTCTCGAAACAGAATGGGAATATGCTGCAAGAGGCGGACTTGATCTTTCAATGTACCCATGGGGCGGACCATACACACGTAACTATGAAGGGTGCTTCCTCGCAAATTTCAAACCTCTCCGTGGAAATTATATCGACGACGGAAACGTGTATGCCGGCAAGGTCGGATCATATGAACCAAACGAATACGGCCTGTATGATATGGCAGGCAACGTTGCCGAATGGACATGCTGTGCTTATCATCCATCAGCATATATATTCCAGCACGATCTGCAGCCAAATTATGAATATAATGCCACACCTCAGGATCCTCCCATTATGAAGCGAAAAGTCATTCGCGGCGGTTCCTGGAAGGATATTGCTTATTTCCTGCAGACAAGCGCCAGGGATTATGAATATCAGGATTCCACAAAACCCTACATAGGATTCCGTAATGTAAGAACCTATATCGGAGCCGAATTATAACCTTTATTTTGAAATAACCCTAAAATTATCAGGTATATGAGTCTAGCAGAATTAGTACAAAGCAGCGGATGGAAGAATTTCATCGCTAAACTTTACGGTATCGGCGCATCTGTCGTTATCCTGGGTGCATTGTTCAAAATTCAGCACTGGCCACTTGCAACTTTCATGCTTACCCTCGGGCTGTGTACGGAAGCGGTAATTTTCTTCTTCTCAGCATTCGAACCACTGCATGAAGAGGTCGACTGGTCGCTGGTATACCCCGAACTTGCGGGGATCCCTGATGAAGGGGAAGAACTTCCGTCTTCAGGCAGATATCGCGGAGCCGTTGGCGGTGGTGGCGGTGGAGGAGGTGTCGGCTCTGTTGCCCTTGCAAAATTCGACGAAATGCTGGAAAAAGCCGAAATCACTCCGGATCTGTTCCAGAAGCTTGGCGCAGGCATGACTAAGCTCAGTGAATCAACAGCCAACATTAATGTTATGGGCGATATTTCTGCAGCCTCAGCCAAATATATGAACTCAATCAACAATGCTACCGATTCACTCGGTAAACTAGCTGAATCATACCAGAAAACAACCAGTATCATAAATGAAACCGGCTCCTCATATAAGAATATGGCCGAATCACTGTCGGTAATCGAGGCCGGCGGAAAATCATACCAGCAACAACTGGAAGTCCTGAACAAAAATCTCTCGGCACTGAATGCTGTATATGAACTTCAGAAGAAGGGAGCCGACGACCATCTCAGGGAAACAGAAACAATCTATAAGGAACTGCAGGGTATGGTTAAAGGACTTGCCGATTCTGCCGGCGACACAACAAAATACCGTGAACAAATAGCAAAACTCAACGACAACCTGTCGGCTCTTAACAATGTCTATGGAAATATGCTTGCTGCAATGAATGTCAGGTAAGGCGGCATTTGTTTTTTTACTTAAACTAAACTAACAAAAAAATGGCTCACGAAAAGCTATCTCCGCGGCAAAAGATGATCGGTATGATGTACCTTGTGCTTACAGCCATGCTCGCACTCAACGTCTCGAAGGAAACAGTCAAAGCCTTTATGAAAGTTGATAAAGGTCTCAGCCTTACCGTCGAAAACTATGACAAGAAAAATTCCCTCATATATAACGAATTCGAAGCATCATTTGCCACATACCCCGAGAAGACCGGGCCCTACAGAACCAAGGCTCTCGAAGTGAAGCAGCGTGCCGAGGAGCTTTTTAATTTCATCCAGGATATCAAAATATTGATAATCAGGGAAGCCGACGGTGAAGATGCAGAAGCCATAAACGGAAGAGAAATCGACATTGAAAAGGTTAAAAAGTTTGATAATAACGATGTACCTTCTCAGATCCTTATCGGACCAAAAGAAGATGGTAAAGCTTACGACCTGAGGGCAGCTATAAACTCATACCGCGAATTCCTGATAAGTACTCTCGACGGAGGGGCCCCGGGCATTGAAGAATCTCTTAGCCAGAGCCTTAATACCGATGACGGACCCAATGAGGAAGGCCAAATTGAAAAATGGCCTAACCTTACATTCCAGCTTCTTCCTCTCGTCGGAGCAAACGCGCTTCTTACAAAAATGCAGGTCGACGTGAGAAACGCTGAAACTGAAGTCCTGAATTACCTGTTCTCTCAAATCGACAAAACAAACTTCAAATTCAATAAACTCGACGCTGTTGTTATACCCAAGTCTACCTTTGTGACTCTGGGAAGTAACTATGAAGCCTCCGTTTTCCTTTCTGCAACCGACTCAACACAACAACCTACCATTACAGTAAACGGAAGCCAGGTACTCGACCTTGATGAAAACGGCAGAGGAATATACACTGCAAGAGCATCATCGCTGGGAACAAAAACATGGGGCGGAGTCATTGCCATAAAATCACCCGACGGTAATACAGTTGAATATGAATTCAATTCGGAATATTCCGTTGGTGAACCCAATGCGGTCGTTTCAGCCACAGCAATGAATGTAATGTACGCAGGAATAGCTAATCCCATCGACATCTCAATCCCCGGCTATGGTTCCGACAAGGTAAGAATTACAAAAGTCGTAAACGGAACATCAAAAAGGGAGAAAGTCAAAAACCCCAAAGGAGAAAATTTCCCCGGCGACTGGTCAATTACCCCTACAACAGCAGGCCAGGTTGTTCAGATCCATATAGCCGCACAGGAACCAAACGGATCACTCAAGAGCTATCCCGCCCGTGAGTTCAGAGTTAAAAACCTTCCAGCACCTATCGCACGACTTGGTGGTAAAGTATCCGGAAGAATTGACAGGGCTGCCCTGCTGGCTGAAAAAGGAATCGTTGCAATTTTGCCCGATGCCGACTTCTATATTGTGTATAATGTCGTTGGTTTTTCAGTTCTGTACACCGATAACACCGGCGACCATTTTGCAGAAAGCACGAACTGGCAGTTCACACAGCAACAAAGAGACCTTCTTAACCGTTTAACAAGAGGGAAAACACTTGTAGTAACAAATATTAAAGCTGTCGGCCCTGATAAGAAAATCCATGAACTCCCTGCAATAACATTGCAGATTAATTAATTAATAATACCACAATGAATAAGAGAATTATCGCTGGAATTATTTCCGTTCTGATCACAGGCTCTGCTTTTGCACAAACCTATGGCGATATATATGAAAAATCGATTCCTGAGGCTAAGAAAATTGATTATCCCTTCCTCAGGGAAGCCGATGTTGTGTGGTCGAAAAGGTATTACCGTGTAATTGATCTCAGGGAAAAAATGAACCATCCTCTCTATTTCCCCACAGATACATCCGTTAAGGACGGAAGAAAAAGTTTTGTTAATATCCTCTTTGATGAAATTAACGCAGGTAACATAACCGGTTACGATATGTTCGATCCTGAAGTTCCGACAACCTACGACGATATTGAAAAGAAACTGGGAGCTATAATGAGAGTCCAGTCAGTAACCATAAACGAGTTCGGCGATACCCGTGATACCACATACAGATCCGATCCAAAAAGGGAAGAAGTAAAACAGATAAGGCTTTACGAGGAATGGTACTTCGATAAGAAACTTGGGAAGCTGGATGTCCGTATCATAGCACTGATCCCCGTTTATATGGCATACAATGATGATCTGGGAAGAGAAGAAAACACTCCTGTATGCTGGGTGTGGTTCCAGGATATCAGAGACATAATGGCAAGACATGAGGTTTTCAATCCCAATAACGACGCTCAGCGCATCTCATTCGACGACCTCTTCATGCAAAGAAGGTTCGGAAGCTATATCCAGGCCGAATCAAACGTCTATAACGACCGTAACATCTCTGAGTATCTGGTTGGCAGGCCTGCTCTGTTTGAAGCCGAAAGGATCAAATCCGAACTCTTTGACTTCGAGCACGATCTCTGGGAATACTAATTGATTTGTAATATAAAAAATAAGAAGGCTGTCTTTATGAATTTTTAAGACAGCTTTACTTTTTACTGGTATTTGTCATTTGTTTCCTTCCTGACATCTTCAAGAAAGTTCTTAATGTTCTGTTCTTCTTCCTTCCTGACAATAAGAAGCACATCGTCAGAATCGACAACAATATAATCATCAAGACCCTGAACAACAGCAACCTTTCCCGGGGCAATATTGAAAATGCTTCCCCGGTTATCATATGAAAATACATTTCCGGATATAACTGCATTCCGGTTCGAATCGAGGTTTGAATGTTCATACAGGGAACTCCAGGTTCCAAGATCGGACCATCCGACATCGGTATATTTAACATACACATTGTCGGCCTTCTCCATGATCCCGTAATCGATCGAGATACTGCGGCATTGACTGTAGGTACGGCCAATGAATGATTCCTCTTCTCCAGTGCTGTAATATTTCAATCCGTCATCGAAAGCGGTGTGCATATCGGGAAGATGCTTTTCGAATGCAGTTATTATTGATTTTATATTCCAGATAAAAATCCCTGAGTTCCAGTAGAAATCACCACTCTGGATGAACTTCTTTGCCAGTTCCAGATCTGGTTTTTCAGTAAAAGTTTTCACCCTTAGAATATGATCATATCCTTCCACAGGTCTTTTCATATCGGCCTGAATATATCCGTAACCTGTTTCAGGTCTGTCGGGCTGAATACCCAGTGTAAGAAGTGCATCATGGTCCTTGACAAAATCCATACTCTCCCTGATGACATTGCAGAATTTCTCTTCCTTTACAATCAGGTGATCGGCAGGAGTCACTGTAATCACAGCGTTGGGATTCTCTTTATAGATCCTGAAAGTGGCATAGGCTATACAAGGTGCAGTATTCCTGCGGAATGGTTCGGCAAGTATATTGGAAGGATCTGTTTGAAGTTGCTTCTGAACCTCTTCCTTATGGTCGGCGCTGGTTACAATGTAAATGTTCTTTTCGGGACATGTTGCTTTAAACCGTCGGAAGGTTTGCTGCAACAGGGTTTCTCCGTTGCCCATGATGTCAAGAAACTGTTTGGGTTTTTCACGACGGCTTAACGGCCAGAAACGGCTCCCCACTCCCCCCGCCATAATAATAACATATCTGTTCTCCATAAGCGGTTTGAAAATTTTTTACAAGTTTACAAATTTAAACCAATATAATCTCCCCCTTTTATCCTTCACAGCCGATAAATCCGTCAATTATTTGTAATTTTGCTTTCCTGAAATCAATAAGTGATGATCAGGTTCCTGAATCAGTTCGGCAAATATTTCCTGCTTCTCGGCAAGGTCTTTTCAAAACCTGAAAAAACCATCATTTATTACAAACAGACCATGAGTGAAATGGTCTATCTCGGGTTCAACTCGGTGGGCATCATAACCATTATTTCATTTTTTATGGGAGCTGTAATAACACTCCAGACAGCATACAACACAGAGAATCCGATATATCCGACCTATCTTATCGGATTGGGATGCCGCGACTCCATCATCCTTGAATTCTCATCAACAATAACTGCTCTCATTCTTGCCGGCAAAGTAGGATCAAATATCGCATCTGAGATCGGAACCATGCGTATCACAGAACAGATCGACGCCCTGGAGATGATGGGAATAAACTCGGCTACCTATCTTATCCTCCCGAAAATAATTGCAACTCTCATTTTCAATCCACTCCTTACACTTATCAGCATAATTGTGGGTATCGTTGGCGGAGGTATAGCAGGTACGCTTTCAGGAGTGATTACCCTTGAAGATTTTATTTACGGTATCCAGTATGCATTCATACCTTATTATATAACCTATTCAATGATAAAGACTCTCTTCTTTGCATTTATCATTACAACCGTATCGGCATTTCAGGGATATTTTGTAACAGGAGGGTCGCTTGAGGTGGGAAGGGCAAGCACCAGGGCTGTTGTATACAGCAGTGTGCTGATACTCCTTTTCAATGTTATCCTTACACAGCTCCTGCTTTCATGATTAAAGCCAAAAATATAAACCTTTCATTCAGCGGGAAAAAAGTCCTTGATGATGTATCGGTTACTTTTGAACCCGGTAAAACAAATCTCATTATCGGAAGAAGCGGCTCGGGAAAGACAGTCCTCCTTAAATCGATAGTAGGGCTGCACAATGTCGAGAGCGGTGAGATATGGTTTGAGGATATTCTCTTCAATAACCTCGATTTTTCAGGCAAAACGGAGATACGGAAAAAGATGGGCATGCTGTTCCAGGGAAGTGCCCTTTTCGATTCCATGACCACTGAACAGAATGTAAGATTCCCTCTCGACATGTTCACCAGCATGAGCCTGGATGAGAAGACCGAAAGAGTGAATTTCTGCCTTAACAGAGTGAATATTACCAACTCCAATAAACTTTTCCCCGCTGAATTATCGGGAGGGATGAAGAAAAGAGTTGCCATAGCAAGAGCAATAGCCCTCAATCCTAAATATCTTTTCTGTGATGAGCCTAACTCAGGACTCGATCCTCTAACCGCAATACTTATCGATGAACTCATCAAGGAGATTACCGAAGAGTACCAGATGACGACAGTAGTTAATACTCATGACATGAATTCGGTAATGGAAATAGGAGAAAAGATCGTTTTTATTAATGAAGGAATTATCTGCTGGGAAGGAAGTAAAAACGAGATCCTAAATTCAGATTGTAAGATCCTCAACGATTTTGTCTTCGCCAACTCGCTCGCAAAGCAGCTGAAAAAATCACATGAATGATGTTTACCAGGGTGTAATTACTCCTGCAACATAATCATTGGCTTATCAACTTTCTTTTCGACCCTGTTCCCGAACACGAGGTTCATTCCTAGCCTTATGTGAACAGTATTCCAGCTTGTGGGCAGGGGTATGGTTGTGCCTTCGCTGATTATTTTATTCCATGTTACAGGGATCCTGTCAGCCAGAAGATAAAACTGGAAACATCCTGGCTTAAATGCCAGTCCGAATCCAAGATTGTCATAGCGGTGATTCATGGCAGTATATGCCAGGGTTGTGGAGAACACATTCCTTATATTCACATTAGCCGACAGAGTGAGGGCCTCCCTTATCTGTGAGCCTACAAACCTGGTATACGAAAGTAAGCCAAGGGAAAAACTGCGGCTAAGTGCATAATTGCCGCCCAGGGTCACCCCAAAAGGAAGTGTGGTTTTGAATGGTTCATCAGTATCAGTAAGGTAAAAGGAGTTTTTGAGAGAATCAAGTAGCACCGTACCGAGTGAATCAAATGTCATTGTACCATTATATACTTCAAGGAGGTCGATGCCACTGAACACGAATTCGCTTTCTGCCCTCAGGTTGGTGATGTCCTTATTCCATTTTATGTAGCCGAGGTCGGTTACAGCAGCCGATACTTTCAGTTTGCTGCTTATTTTATATTCAGCACCTATGTCAAAACCCAGGCCCATATTACCCGTTTCAAGAAGATAGTCGATGATATTCCGGGTCTCTTCAAAACGGGCTTCATCAATCCCGACACTGTCGATGGTATTCTGTCCTGAAAGATAAAATTGTAAAGGAGCACTGAAATGTGCATCGAGGTCGGCATTGAAGGTGTGGTTGTAATCGTCATTAACCGTAATACCGAGATCCCTGTTATCTATCGAAGCCGAAGCGATTCCGAAAAGGACTTTGGCTCTGGCCCCTATCCTCAGGTCTGTTGTAAAATTCTTTGAAAATCCGAGAGCGATCTCCCTGTAATAGCGGGCTTCAGCACGTAATGAAGAAAGGTCTATCCTGCTTCCTGCAAACTGCTCATTCCCCTCAAATCCAAGACGCAGCAGGTCGCCGGGAAGAGCAACATTTGCGTTTACACGTTCATTGATATCAAGGGTTATGTAAAGGTCTTTCTTTACTGCAAAGCCCAGTCCGAAAAGCTGTACTAGGGCATCTGGTTCAAACGAATTGACATCCTTGATCTTTGACATGAATTTTGCCGGATCATAGTCGGGATGAAAAATTGTGACGACCGAATCAGGAACAACGCCTTTAATAAAAACATCAGAGAAATTAAAGAAATTGTTGTTCAGGTTAACATTAATGCCTGAAATAACAGGTAAACCAATGTAAACAGAGTTGGATGGCCTTAAAGCCGGATTAAGCATGTGGTTCTGCGGCAGATTCATATAATAAAGAACCTGACTGTTCTGTGCTGCTGCTTCAAACACCACCATGCCCAGCATGATTACCGTTAAATATTTGATTTTTCTTATCATATCTTCACTATTAACGGTTACCATTAAAAGTCAAATCTTATATCGGGTTTGAGCACCAGCGACGCCCTGAAGTCGATCCTGTAGTCGGAATATATTTTCACATCCCTGGTTCCCTGGTCAGTGGTGTTCAGCGTAAAGCTGAAAATGATATTTGTCGCTTCTCCCGCTGAATCCCAGAATTGCCTGTCAATTTCTATGCTGGTAAGACTCTTTTCCGGCTGCATTGAGCGTCCTCCTGCATCCGTGGGAGCGGGCTTCAGGATATCTTTAGCACTGACGGTATCGATATTCCGGGATGTAAGTGAATCGTAAAGTATCATATTGATGGAGACGCCGAGGGGGAAGCTGTTTTCGGCTTCAAAATCAATGCGGAGAAATTCAAAATCTTCAGGATTGGCAGGAGTATCGGAGGGATCTTCGATCTTGATAAAATTTTCCGTTGTATCCGTGAACTGAAGGTTTCCCATTCTGAATTCCAGGGGAACTTCAATTTCAAGGTGGCCTATGAAACGGCTGTCACCAAAGATATAGTTATCTCTTGAACCTGTGTTGCCTCCGGGATTCATAAGGGCAGAACCAAGAAAAACAACCTTCTCGGGAGGCATAGAAACCAGTTCAGGCAGGTCTGAATTATCCCTGTCAACAGTAAACGAAGAGCTTACGTCGCTTTCAGCCGGAACGTCGGGATAGCTCAGGCTGAAGGGATTAAGATTCAGGGGAACCGTTTCATCGTCTCTGTAACCGATGGCCTTGAGGTCGACTTCTATCGGGATTGCAAATGAATTGGAATAATCAAGCCTTATCGAAGGATCCGATAGCAGGAAGGTCCCCGAGATGTGATCAAGGATATCTTCTATTTCCAGGTCGAGGGTATCTTCTTCAAAGTCTTCCGAGGGCTGACCAAAATAACCCTTCACATAATCATAATCCGGTGCAGGTATTTCGACATGAACTATCATCACATCGGTAATGGAATAATTACCTGACACTGCCTCAAAAGAATATAAAACCGGGAGTCTGTTGTATGGCTGCTTTATATCAGCTGAAAAATCGACTTCAGCATCATCAAGTGATAAAGATCCTGTCACTGTTGAATTTGGGGGAAGTGAAATATTGTGAGTTAACGCGATATTCCCTTCCCTTAATACTGTAGGAAAAGTTATTGTGAACGATGATAAAACATCTGTTACGGAGCTTACTGAATAGTTAATGGTTCCTGCATTTATATAGATATCCTCAATTTCAATACCGCTGCCGGGTTCAAAATCGAGAGTATCCTCTACATTTAAGACAGATGCACCTGCAAGGAGATATGTTTCATCGATTACCAGTGCTGCAATGTCGTCAAATTCATCAAAATCATCTACATCAAGATTTATAGCTGAATCTTTTTTAAAGACCAGCCTGATGAAGTTGTCCTCATCAAATACCACTGTGTCATTGGGGATCTTTTTAATATCACTGATGGAAATATTGCCTCTTACGGCGGATATTGCCATCACAGGTGACAGGTGGCCTCTTCCCGACAGGGTATCCATGTCGTAGGTCTCCTTTACGCAACCTGCAAAGGATAAAAGTGCTGCCGGAATTAAAATCAATATTTTCTTTAACATACAAATAGCCTTTAGTCAGTATTTAATTTGTAATTATAAAGGAACCTGTCAGTGCCTCCGACAATAAGATGCCATCCGCTTCTGTCTGACAGTTTCCCTATGGAGAACATTGAGGCTCCTCTCAGCGGGAAACCTCTCATTATTTTTCCTTCACTGTCAATAAGATAAATAAGATTATTTTCACTGTCAAAGACTCCTATTTTTCTGTCTGAAGCTGAAAAAATAAAATTAATAGGCCCTCCCAGGTCTCCTGAACCGAATTCGCGAGTAAACATTTCCGATCCGTTACTACCATAAAGATACAATATCCCGTTATCAATGAAAATATATTCACCAAAGCCATCACCGGTTACGTCAAAAATATCGAAAGAATGGTCAACAGAGAATGTTTTCAGCCTCTTTTTACTGACACTTCCGTCGAAATGGATTTGCTGTATGGTTCCGTCGGGCGACGTGCATACCACCGAGGGTCTTGAGCCTGGCACTAGCCTTATTGAAGAATTAGCCGCCCTGCTTACAGGTTCTTTAAGTGTAAGTCTTTTACTGCCTGTACGATCGGTGAAATAAAGGGAGGCTTCGTCGGAAGTAATCAGGTAATCCTTCCCTGATACCCGTACCCAGGCTATCTCCTGCCTCACCCTGCTGCTGGTTCTGAATGGTTTCCATCCTCTGAGTACATTTCCCGTGATATCGTAAGCATAAATCATTTTGTCCTCACCGGCAATCAGGATCCTGTAATTCCTGTTATTATCATAGTCGAAAAGTGCAAGGGGATTTGTGGCCGGAGACCTTAGCTTAACCGGATATCTTTCCACGTAGTTCCCGTTCCTGTCGAGCATGTGAAGATAATTTCTTCCAGAAAAAAGAAGCTGGTATTTGCCATTCCTGAAGGCGTCGACCATATATATAGAACTGGTTATCCTTTCACGCAGAGGTGCTTTCCATAAAACCCTGCCGGCTGCATTTATAAGGTAGGCGTTGTTCTTCAGATCCTGAATAAATATTTCGCGTGCACCTGTCAGATGGTTGGTGAAAAAGAATGGTTTAATAGCGGCAATAGTATCCAGCAGTGTTTCCCAGTCGGTTTCAGATTCTTCCCTTGCTTCCTCTCTGAACCTTAATGACAAACTGTTATAAAGCATATCATTGCTGGTAACGAATTGAAAACCGATTGCCTGTATCTTTTCAAGAGAACTCCTGTTGGAAACAAGTGCATTTATTATCTCTTCATCAAGCCATCCGGAAAGATACCCGGTAATACGGGAAGGAACCGCATAAAATTTATATCCTGCCACTGAAGGAAGTGTGCTTTCGAAATCTCTGAATGTTAAATCATTTGCAAGCGTTTTGTTGAGGAGATTATCATAAAGAAGTCTTGCGATTGTTGCATATGATGAACCGGTAATAAGATACCGGTCATAAAAAGCAAACCAGGAATCGTCAAAATCACCCTCCCACCCTGAGAAAACAGCAGAATGAAATCCTTTGTAAGGAGTCTTGTAAACAGGCACTTTAATCTGCTCATCAGGCCGGAAATATGTAATGTCCCCTGCATCAGTCAGTTTGCTGAACTCATCACTGAACACGTTTTCGGCAAAAACCCTGTCATTAAGCTCATAGATTATCACGGAATTGTCAGTCACCGGCCTCCCTTTAATATCGATGTATGCTCTGGTGATCTCTTCACCGAAATAAGGTTTCATAGCCAGGGCCAGTTTGCCGGCCTTTTCATTCGCCGATCCATTTCCTTCAGATTCAGGATTTATGAACGACTCGAACATCGCGGTTGCCGATGGCAGTATCCTGTAAGTCTGTAGCAGTGAGGGTTCTGTTAACTTGTATTTACTGAGGTATTGTTCATGGCTGGTACTTTCAATATAACCGCTAAGCATAAGATCGTTTTCGCTGATGTAGATATCCATTCCGGAGGACGCAGCAAGTTTGCCGGCCTTCCGGACAAAGGACTGATGCTTATCAAGCAGAACCGGCTTCAATATTTGTGGCAGGTTGCTGAAGATGATAAAAAATTTGTCTTCATGTTTGCCCGATGCCTGCAATACCCTGGCGAATCCTGGTTGTTCCCTTATATCTTTATCGAGCGTTGTTTGTTTTAGTGCCTTTTGCAGGATGCTTTCCGAAGTACCACAAAGAAGTAATCCCGACAATATTGAAATATAGGCTGTGTCTCTTCTTCCCTTAACCATAAAGGGAACTTCAAGGGCTTCATAGCCGGCTATGCTGATCTTATTTATTTTTTTTGCTCCTGATGCCTGCACCATTTCGCTTACATGCTTAAGCCTCACATCGGAGGTTATTGCAACTGTAAGAAGAGAACTGATTTCCCCCGGGGCAGAAAACTGAAAAGAAATAAGCGCTGAATTACCGGTAAGAATCTTTTTATAGACAGGCCCGTTCATCTGATCCGCGATAAACCTGATTTTCGTGGTTAATGGCTCAAAATCACTAATCCTGGCAAATTCCCCGAACAAACCGTTTTCAGTGGTGATAGAGTTGAAGAAACTTTGCAAATCAATTGTTTCTATCAGGAAGACGGTTTCGGGTGATATCGCCTCATAGGGATCAGAAAGAAGCCTGTTTTTATCTTTCTGCAGATAATATCCAGTTATTGCCAGCCCGAAGGTCAGAAGTATGACTGAAATGACAATTATTTTTCTTTTCACCAGATACATCAGGGATTAGGACTTCTCAAATTTATGAAAATAACAGGAACAATTTTATTTTAAGTATTAACATACCGTCAGTCTTCAGACCAAATAAAGAGCCTGTCAGACCAAGTCACCGTCACTTTTTGCTATTTTTACAGCCTGTAATTAGTTACTTAATGAAATATCACCTGTTAATTATTTTACATTTTTTATTTTTTCTGCCTGATGTAATATCTCAGACAGTCACAATTGTCGATGCCGAGGATTTACGCCCTGTACCTGATGTTATTATTCTGAATGACTACAGAACAAAATATTTCTATTCAGGCAGAAACGGAAAGGCGGATATTTCTGAGTTCAGGAATGAAAAGACTATTTGTTTTCAGCATTTTTCATACGAGAGGATCTGTGTCAAATACGAAGAGCTTGCTGAAAGTGGTTTCGAGGTCAGGCTCAAAAAAAAGGTATTTGCCATTGAAGAATTTGTGGTATCAGCCAACAGGTGGGAGCAGAGCAGGTTTGAAGTCCCCAACCGTGTGAGATCTGTTCACCTGGCTGAGATCAGAATGTCAAATCCCCAGACTGCTGCCGATCTTATTGGTATGTCGGGCGAGGTATTCATTCAGAAAAGTCAGCTTGGCGGGGGAAGTCCGATGATAAGAGGTTTCGCTACAAACAGGGTCCTGATAGTTGTCGACGGTGTCAGACTGAACAACGCCATCTACAGGGAAGGTAACATTCAGAATGTCATTTCACTCGATCCGTCTTCAATAAATTCCACAGAGATAATTATGGGACCCGGTGCTGTGGTTTATGGTAGCGATGCCATTGGCGGAGTAATGGATTGTCATACCATGGAACCGGTGTTTTCCGGAGGAAAAAAACTTTTTCTGAAAGGAAATGGTATGTTGCGGTATTCTTCAGCTAACAACGAAAAAAGTGTCCATCTCGATATTAACGCCGGGAAAAAAAATATTGCTTTCCTGTCAGGCATAAGCTGGTCAGATTTCGGTGATCTGAAAATGGGATCATATAAGAATGCAGATTATCAGCGGACTGAATATGCAAAACTTATCAATGGTTCTGATTCTGTGATCGCCAATGCTGATCCCCGTGTTCAGGTTCATTCCGGATATTCACAGCTATACTCAATGAACAAGCTGAAGATCAGGATCACACCTTTCATCAACCTTGTTGCAGCAAATCATTTCTCACGTATATCCGAAGTTCCTCGCTACGATCGCCTGATACAGTACAGAGCGGGAAATCTCAGATATGGAGAATGGTATTATGGCCCTCAGGTATGGATGATGAATTATCTCCGGATTAAATTCAACAGGCAAAATATACTCTTCAGCGAAGCCTCTCTTACTGCATCCCTTCAAAGCTACCGTGAAAGCCGTCACAACAGGACCTTTGGCAACTACAATATGGAGGAACAGACCGAGAAAGTAAAGATATACTCCGTTAATCTCGATCTGGAAAAAAAATTCAGGAGCACGAAAGAATTACTGTATTACGGTTTTGAGATGGTATTCAACGACATAGTATCTGTTGCCGGTACGAAAGACATTTTTACCGGTGTAATAACACCTGCGGGAACAAGGTACCCGGACGGAGATAACAGATATATAAGCACATCCGTGTACGGAGGTTATAAGAACAATATTACAGATAAGCTGACACTCAACACAGGATTGAGATACAATCATGTGAAGCTTAACTCGGAGATTGAGGATAATTCTTTCTACAATTTCCCTTTCACCAGCATCAGGATTTCCAACGGAGCTGTAACAGGATCTGCAGGAATGGTCCTCAGGATGAACAAGAAAGCTCATATCAGATTAAATGCTTCGACCGGCTTCAGGGCTCCGAATCTTGACGATGCAGGCAAAGTTTTTGATTCCGCTCCGGGAATAGTGGTAGTGCCAAATCCTGATCTCAAACCTGAATATGCATGGAATATCGATCTGGGTATTACAAAAGAATTCGGAACGGTATTACACACGGAAGTTACCTTTTTTCATACCTGGCTGAATGATGTTATGGTAAGAAATGATTTTTTGTTCAACGGAAATGATTCTATCTACTATAACGGAGAGCTGAGCAAGGTTGAAGCCTTAACCAACAGCGGATCGGCAATAGTTTATGGAATGAACCTTACCCTGCAGTTGAATATCTTAAAGAACCTGAACCTGAGATCAAACATCAATTTAACTGAAGGATATGAGGAAAACGGAGATCCACTTCGTCATGTAGCTCCTGTTTTTGGTTCCACCCATCTTGTCTTCAAAACCTCCAGGTTCGAAACAGATCTTTATTCTGTATATAACGGTCCAAGAAAGTTCAAAAAGATGGCTCCCACCGAATTAGAGAAACCATACCTGTATGCAACTGACGAAAATAATAATCCCTGGTCGCCGGGCTGGTACACACTTAATCTGAAATTGTCATATAGTTTTATAAACAGAATTACGGTCATGGCAGGAGTGGAAAACATTCTCGATCACAGGTACAGGCCTTACTCTTCCGGGATTGTGTCAGCCGGACGCAATTTTATAATTTCTCTCAATGCTGATTTTTAATGCCGAGAAACTACTTTTGGCACATAATTTGAGATGATTATTATACAGGCAATCTCAATCATAAACTTGATCCTTCAAGTTCAGCCCCGGGCACCCGGGGCTTTCTTCTTTTCAGAAGGGCCTGTAACCTATTATCTCCCTTACTTCCCTGATGGTTCGTGATGCGCTCTCACGTGCTTTATCAGCTCCTCGCGAAACAACCGCAGCAAGGTACTTTTTGTCTGCAAGTATTTCAACAATTCTCTCCCTTATGGGTTCTGTAACCTTTATAATATCTTCTGCAAGCTGCTTTTTCATGTCACCGTAACGAATCTCACACGCAGCATGTTTGTCTCTGAAATAACTAACAGTGGAAGGATCGGAGACAACCTTCATAATTGTAAACAGGTTCTCCACCGGCTCCGAAGGTTTTTCTCCTGGTTTCTGAGGTCCCGTATCAGTGACCGCTTTCATTACTTTTTTCCTGATTTCCTGCGGATTGTCGGCCAGAAATATGCCGTTACCTTCACTCTTCCCCATCTTGCCTGTACCGTCAAGACCAGGGATCTTAAGCAGTTTTTGGCCGAAATTATATGCATCCGGCTCAGGGAAATACTCAACACCGTAAAGCGTATTGAAACGACGGGCAAACCTCCTGGTCATCTCCAGATGCTGCTCCTGGTCTTTCCCTACCGGAACCTTATGTGCCCTGTGAATGATTATGTCGGCCGCCATCAGAACCGGATAGGTAAGCAGTCCGGCGTTTATATTGTCAGGCTGTTTTCTGATTTTTTCCTTGAAAGATGTTGTTCTCTCCAGCTCTCCCACGTAGGCATTCATATTGAGCAGCAGATAAAGCTCGGTCACCTCTGGAACATCACTCTGGATGAAAACAGTTGCTGTCTCCGGATCAATTCCGCATGCAAGATATTCAGCAAGTACCTGTTTAATGTTGTTGTGCAGATCGTCGGGTTTTGGATGTGTTGTAAGAGAGTGATAATCAGCAATAAAGAAAAAACAATTATTTTCCTTCTGCATCTTCAGAAAATTTGTCACTGCACCAAAATAATTGCCAAGATGCAGGTTTCCGGTCGACCTAATGCCGCTCACAACAGTATCCATACCTCAATTTTAAAAAGTAATGCAAAGCTAATATTTTTTTGTCAGGTGGCTCTTCTGTCGTCTTCAAACGGCCTTAAAAATATTCGTATCTTTGTGCGACTAAATCATGACGTTGTGGAATCGACAGAATCGACAAGACAGAAAAAAGTTGCAAAGCTCATCCAGAAGGAAGTTGCTGACATTTTTCTACATAAAGGAAGGGAATATTCACACGGGAAAATGATCTCGATAACAAAGGTCAGGGTGAGTCCGGATCTCTCGCTGGCAAAAATTTACATAAGCATTTTCCCTTCCACCGGTAATGATGAGCTTCTGAGCTCAATCCACGATCACACTCCAAGGATAAGGTTTGAACTCGGAAATAAGATAAGGTCTCAACTCCGTATTGTACCCGAGATTTCATTCTTTATCGACGACAGCCTCGACTATATAGATAAGATCGACAGGTTGCTGAAAAGTTGAATCTCATGCAGTACGAACCGATAAAAAGATCTGTTGGCAGGTTCTTCTCAGGCTCTGTCTTTGGAAGAAAGCTAATGTATTTTTTCCTCGACCTGCTTCTTCTGCGTACATGGCATGTGAAAAGGGCTGTCAGAAATATCACAAACAAACTTCCACCTGATGCCTGTATTCTGGATGCCGGATCAGGAATGGGCCAGTACTCGTGGTGGCTCTCGAAATTGAAACCAGCCTGGAGGATCAAGGGAGTAGATATCAACCAAAACGAAACTGACGACTGTAATCGTTTCTTTAACACCGCCGGCCTTTCCGGAAGAGTTGGTTTTTCCTGTGAAGATCTGACCCTTTTCAGTGAATCCGACGCCTTCAACCTTGTCCTTTCCGTTGACGTTATGGAACATATCGCTGACGACGACAAGGTCTTCAGAAACTTTTATTCGTCAATGAGGGATGATGGAATTCTGATAATTTCCACACCTTCCGACCAGGGAGGGTCCGATGTCCATGATGATGATGATGAGCCTTTTATTGGTGAGCATGTTCGCAACGGCTACGGAAGAGAAGAGATTGCTGAAAAACTGAAAAAAGCCGGTTTCTCCAGGGCTGAAGCTTCATATACCTATGGAAAGCCAGGATCTCTGTCATGGCGGCTGTCAATGAAATACCCCATAAAATTGCTGAATATATCAAAAGCATTTTTTCTGGTACTTCCGTTTTATTACATCCTGGTCTTACCTGTATCAATGATACTTAATTATCTGGATGTGTGTTTAACTCACAAAAAGGGAACCGGCCTTCTGGTATTCGCCTTTAAGGATAAAAGATGAAACTGTCACTCTATATAGCAAAGAGATATCTTTTCGCGAAAAAATCACGAAATGCAATAAATGTCATATCAGCGGTATCAGTAGCAGGAGTGACAGTCGGAACCATGGCGCTTATCATAATCCTCTCTGTTTTTAACGGCCTGGAGACGCTGGTAACATCAATCTTCAATACTTTCGATCCCGACCTCAGGATAACAGCATCAGAAGGAAAGACTTTCATTCCCGACACATCAAAGCTGAGGCTTCTCTCTGAAGTTAACGGAGTGTCGTGCTATTCGCTTACCATTGAAGAGAATGCCCTTCTGAAATACGATGACAGACAATATATTGCAACCCTCAAGGGTGTCGATGCAAATTACACGCAGGTTACCGGTATCGACAGTTCAATGTGGGAGGGCGATTTCATTCTGATGACAGAGACAGGGCGGTCATATGCCGTTATCGGAGTAGGGATAGCTCAATATCTGGGTCTGCGTGTCAACTTTGTAGAACCCCTCTGGATATATGTTCCTTCAAAAAAAGGCGGAAGTACCATAAATCCCGAAGAGGCATTTAACAGGGAATATATCTTCCCGTCTGGTGTCTTCCAGATTGAACAGGAATATGATTCAAAGTACCTTTACCTGCCACTCGAGTTTACACGGAACCTGATCGATAACCACGAGGGGGTAAGCTCGGTGGAAATAAAATTCTCGGGTACCGCCGACGAAAGATCTGTTCAGAAAGATGTTCAGGAGATATTCGGAAATGAATTCGTCGTTCAAAACAAATATGAGCAGCAGGAGCTGTTCTACAAGGTAATGCGTTCTGAAAGACTGGCCATTTTCTTTATTCTCACACTTATTCTCATAATTGCTTCTTTCAACATAATCGGATCACTTACCATGCTGATTATTGAAAAGGAAAGGGATATTGAAATCCTAAAGAGTCTTGGTGCCGATAATAACCTGATAAGGAAGATCTTCATCTTTGAAGGATGGCTGATTTCAATTATAGGCGCAGGACTGGGCCTTCTGCTCGGATTTATAATCTGCTGGCTGCAGCAAACTTACGGCTTTGTAAAACTGCAGGGAGAAACACTCATTATGGACTCATATCCGGTGGTCATGAATTTTTTTGATTTCCTGATCGTAACAGCAACAGTCCTCATCATAGGATTCTGGGCAGCATGGTACCCGGTAAGATATCTTACCAAAAAATATCTCACACAATGATGAACAGGAAACTGAAAATACTATCAGCTGAGCTCTGTCTCAGAATGACAGCTTCACTGCTTGTCATCATCACCTTTACATCGTGCGTGAACCAGAGAAACAAGGTCGAAAACGAAAAACTGATACCGGAAGATACTTTTATTTCAATGATCACCGACATTTATCTGGCGACAGGACTTCTTACAGTATCTGAAATAAGATATGAATTCGGAGGAAGGGATTCGGTGATGAACTACATCGACATAATTGAAAGTTACGGTTATTCATATGAAGAAATGAATAACACTATGAATTATTATTTTGTAAGCAAACCGAAAAAACTGATCAGGATTTACGATAATATCATAAAGGAGATGAGTGAGAAGGAATCTCACTACCAGAATGAAATTATGAAAGAAAGTGAGGAATTGTCAAAAGCCAGGAGAAATTATGCTGAGTTTTTTCTTCCTTCTTCTTCCGACACTGCCCGGCCTGTCCTGACACAGAAAGCTTACCCGCCGGGAAATTACACCGTTACTTTCACTGCAACAGTATACCCCGGTGATCTTTCCTTTGAGCCTCACTTTGAAAGCCGCATTGTCGATGCCGATAGTGTCGGAACAGGAAGATGGAGGTACTTCGACAGGATTAATTACGTAAAGGATGGCTATCCTCACAGGATAACCGTTACAAACAGGATAGAGGGATCACGTCCTGTACACCTGGAACTGAATTTTTTCAGTCAGTCCGGAAATATCGGAGAAACCGGCAGACATGCCAATATAGTGGTATCCTCTTTCAGCTACATTCCCGATCCGCTATGAGACGCTTATCGGCACAATACATCATAACCGCTTCGGGCAAAACTCTCAGAAAAGCTGTAATTACAACCGGTGACGACGGAACAATCCTGGAAATATCAGGTGAAAACGGATCTGGCACCGAGATCCATTCGGTTGAGTTTTATAACGGGATAATCGTCCCTGGTTTCATAAACTGCCATTGTCACCTTGAGCTCTCACATCTTAAAGGTATGATCGAGGAGAGAACAGGATTGCCTGAATTCATCATGAAGATACGTTCCGAAAGGTCCCTGAATGAATCCCGGGCCATTACTGCAATGTCCCGGTCGGACTCGGAAATGTACAGTGAGGGAGTGGTGATGTGTGCCGATATCTGTAACTCTTCAGCATCTTTCGGAATGAAGGGGAAAAGCAGGATTCGCTATCTGAATCTGCTGGAGGTGTTCGGGATTGATCCTGGGAAAGCTGAAAAAAGAATTCAGGAAATCACTGCTCTTGCATCGGAAGCCGAAAGACAGGCATTAAAATATTCAATTGTTCCTCATTCCCCTTATTCCGTCTCTGTCCCTCTTTTCAGAAAGTTGCGTGAACTTACGACTGAAAACAGGGTGACAAGCATCCATTTTATGGAATCGGGTTATGAAACAGGATTTTTATCCAATAATGACGGGCCTCTGAGAGATTCGTACGAGCTTTCGGGTATCCTTCCGGAGATCCTTGCAACACCACAGTCACACGAGGAAACCATAATGGAACTTGTCAGCCCCGCAGGTAACCTGATACTTGTTCATAACACATTTGCAGAATCATCTGTTGTAAGGACGATAATTAAAAGAGAAAACACTTTCTGGTGTCTCTGCCCCGGCTCAAATATGTATATAACAGGTATTATGCCTCCTGTCGGGATGCTTAGGGATGAAGGATGTGAAATAGTTCTCGGAACTGATTCTCCGGCTTCAAACAGAATGCTGAGTATCCTGTATGAAATGAAACTGATACAGGAACATTTTCCTGATACAGGTCTTGAGGAATTGATCAGCTGGGGTACTCTTAACGGAGCCCGGGCTCTTTGGGCCGAAGATGAACTTGGCAGCATAGAACCAGGTAAAAACCCAGGATTGCTTCTTCTGGAAGGTGCAGATCTTAAAAGTTTTAAACTTTTACCCGGGACCACTGTTAAAAGATTAGTGTAACTTGAAGTATGCCTACATTTCTGTTTGATAAGATCGTCTTCGGTCCGGTGAAAAGCCGGAGGCTGGGTGTTTCGCTGGGGATCAATCTGTTACCGGTGAATCGGAAGGTATGTAACTTCAATTGCATCTATTGCGAATGCGGACTTACACAGGGTAAGGGAATGGAAGGGGAAAAATTGCCGCCAAGACAACAGGTGTATGAAGCTCTTGAATCGACACTGTCCGAAATGAAGAAAAACGGACAGGCCCCCGATGTAATAACCTATGCCGGAAACGGAGAACCGACACTGCATCCTGAATTTCCGGGAATTATTGACGACAGCATAATCCTCAGGGACAGGTATTTCCCCCAGGCAAAGATCGCGGTGCTGTCAAATTCAACTTTAATCACCAGACCGGCAGTCCGGGAAGCCCTCCTGAAAGTAGACTCCAACATCCTGAAGCTGGATTCTGCATTCCACCAGACAATTTTAAGTCATAACCAGCCAAACGTAAAATTTGACACTGAAAAGCTCATTAACGATCTTGCGTCATTTAACGGCCGACTTATTATTCAGACACTCTTCGTCAGGGGAATCTTTCACGACAGGACCATCGATAACACAACGCCTTCCGAACTGGAAGCATGGCTGGCTGCACTCAGAAGGATCAGACCTTCAGAGGTGATGATATATACGATTTCGAGGGACACTCCTGAAAACGGAAAGCTCATAAAAGTTCCGCTGGAGGAACTGAACCACATTGCCGCAATGGTGAGCGAACTGGGAATTAAAACGCAGGTCTCGGGCTGATCTTGAAGAAGAACCTGAAAATACTTATCTGTCCCCTCGAATGGGGTCGTGGCCATTCGGCGAGAATGATCCCGATGGCACTGAATCTCATTGAAATGGGGCATTCGGTAATAATCGGCACCGGAAAAGAAAACCGTGTCTTTTTTCAAACAGAAACACCGCAAATCCAGTGTATTGATTTCCCCGGGTTCAAACCACGTTATTCGGCTGTTCTGCCTCAATATCTAATGATAGCTGCCGGAATACCGCGCCTCTTGTTTCACATAATCGCTGAACATTACCTTCTCAGAAAAATTATCGCCGTCAACAATATCGATATGGTTATAAGTGATAACCGGTTCGGACTATGGAACAGGAAGGTAAAGACTGTTTATGTGACTCACCAGATCAGGATACCTTTCCCTCAGGTTATCCGCTTCCTCGAATTCACAGGTATCTTCCTTCACAGGCTGGTTATACGAAAATTTGACTACTGTCTGATCCCCGATCTTCCGGGGAAGTTAAATCTTACCGGACGGCTCACACACGGGATGAGGCTGCCGGATAATGTGATTTTTGCGGGCATCCTTTCGAGATTCCCGGTAAAAAAATTGTCTCAGGACGGCTCTGATGTTACTCATCAATACACCACTGTAATATTATCAGGCCCCGAACCACAAAGGACACTTCTTCGTCATAAAACTGAAAAACTTCTTGATTGCAAAGGAATTAAAGGTGTAATACTTGGCTGCACAAATGAAAATGAATCCGGCGCAATTAAACAAGGAAATATCACTATTTACAGCCATCTTCCCGGAGTAAGAATGCAGGAGGTGATCACAGGCAGCAGGAACATTATTGCCCGTGCCGGATATACGACAATCATGGAGCTTGTAAGCCTCAACCGCAGTGCAGTACTAATACCGACTCCCGGACAGACAGAACAGGAATATCTTGCAAAGAGAATGACGGGAAAAGGCTGGTTCTCCTCAATAAGTCAGAAAGATCTTAAGAATTATAATTTCCCTGAAGCCCTTATCACACATCTTCCGGCCAGAGAAATGATATCTGAGAGCAATCACCTGCTCCCTGAAGCATTGAAGAAGATATCAGAAGAGGATCAGAATCAGGGCCATCGAGGCAAATCCAAGCAGAAATCCCGTCCACACTTCGGCAGGAGTATGCTGCTGAAGCCATAGTCTGGAAGAAAGAATTAATCCTGAAACCAGTATTGCTGCGATAACAAGGGGCAGCAGCGGAGTGTGCATGGTAAGTGAAAGGAAAATTATCATGGCGGTCAGTGCTCCTGCACCGGCTGAATGAATTGAGATTTTAACCCAGAAATTGATGACAGTCACCGCCAGTGAAATAAATGCACTGGCAATGAAAAGTGCTTTGATAAAACCGGGTATCGTAAATTTCATTACAACATACACCGAGACAAGATAAAAGAATGTCGTCAGAGCAAGGGGAGTTACACGCTCCGTTCTGCTATCTATTGTCCATGAAGATATTACTCTCCGCCACTTCAGATAGGGAAGCATTGAGAATGGCAGCAGAATATTGTTTGTTGCAAGTATGAAGACAATAAATTTTTTCTGGACAAAAGGGAGATACCCATAAAGTGTAGGAGTTGAAAAAACGACAAGAAGGCCATACAAAGGCATTAAGAGAGGATGAAAAATCACCGAAATGATTGCTGCCAGCCTGTCCGGAAGTCCTTTTGCTGAAGATGACGGCATCATATTTCTTTTCTTAATCTGGCTACCGGGATGTTTAGCTGTTCCCTGTACTTTGCAACGGTTCTTCTGGCAATCTGGTACCCTTTTTCCTGAAGAATCTCGGTAAGACGTTCATCGGTAAGCGGATTCCGTTTGGGCTCATTATCGACACAATCCTGGAGTATCCTCTTGATCTCCCTTGTGGATACTTCTTCGCCACTGTCGGTCTGAAGCCCTTCCGAAAAAAAGAATTTAAGCGGGAAAATGCCGAAGTGTGTCTGAATGTATTTGCTGTTTGCCACACGTGAGACGGTAGAGATATCCAGACCTGTCATCTCAGCAACATCTTTAAGGATCATTGGTTTGAGCCTGGTCTCATCGCCTTCCACAAAATATTCTTTCTGGTATTCCAGAATAGCATTCATGGTAAGAAGCAGTGTGTTTTGGCGCTGTTTAATAGCATCAATAAACCATTTGGCGGAGTCGATCTTCTGCTTCACGAACAGAATGGCATCCTTCATTTCTTTTTTACTGCTCTTATCTCTAGTGTAATCCTGAAGCATTTCACGGTAAGAGGAGCTTAACCTTAGTTCAGGAAGATTCCTTGAATTAAGATGAAGATCAAAACCATCTTCCGAGTGCTCAAGGATGAAATCAGGGATTACAGGCTGTGCCAGTTTGCTGAACGGATCGCTGAACACTCCTCCCGGTTTGGGATTCAGCCTGAGTATTTCATCAATGGCATCCTTTAATTCTTCCTCTCCTGCCTGTGTCCTCGACATTATTTTGTCGTAATGGCGTTTGGAGAACTCTTCAAAATGCTGATCTATAATGGTATGTGCCAGGTTCACCGAAGCCTGAGCATGATCTTTCCTGGAAAGCTGGAGCAACAGGCACTCACGCAGGTTTCTGGCTCCTGTGCCGGCAGGTTCAAGATCCTGAATAACCCGGAGTACCTCTTCCAGTTCTTCTTCTGTAGTGTTAATATTTTGCAGGAAAGCAAGGTCATCGACGATATTCGCCAGTTCTCTTCTCAGATAACCGTCTTCGTCTATGTTACCGATAATATATTCTCCGAGGATCTTCTGCTTTTCATCCAGTTCTCTCAGGCTGAGCTGAGATTCAAGATTTTCATGGAAGGTGGAGCCTGCCGAAAAGGGTATCTCTGCTTTCTTCTCATCATCCCTGCTGTAATTATTCGATTGCAATCTGTAATCAGGGATATCATCATCGTCTATATAATCGTCGAGAGTGAACTCATCATCGTTATTCAGATCATCATCTTCGAATTCATCTTCTCCGTTATCCTCGGCGGCGATGATCTCTTCCTCCTGACCCTCTTCCAGTGCTGGGTTCTCTTCAAGTTCCTTTTTTATCCTCTGCTCGATCTGCATCGTAGGTACCTCCAGAAGCTTGATCATCTGGATCTGCTGAGGAGAGAGTTTCTGAAGTAATTTCTGTTGTAACTTCTGCTTTAACATTTCAGTCCGGCCCGTGAAGGTCTTGATAAAAATTGTTTAAAACTCAGCATTTTTAGGTGTCCGGGGAAAAGCAATCACATCACGTATATTCGACATGCCTGTCATGAAAATAAGCAACCTTGACAAACCCAGCCCAAAGCCGCTGTGAGGAGCAGTGCCGAATTTACGGGTTTCGAGATACCACCACAGATCTTTCTCAGGCAATCCCAGTTCCCTGATCCGGGTAATAAGCTTTTCATAGTCTTCCTCCCTTTGTGAGCCGCCAATTATTTCTCCAATTCCCGGGAATAGTACATCCATTGCTCTTACTGTTTTCCCGTCATCGTTCTGTTTCATATAGAATGCCTTGATATCCCTGGGGTAATCGGTTAGGATTACAGGTTTCCTGAAATATTCTTCTACAAGGTATCTTTCATGTTCAGCCTGGAGATCTCTGCCCCAACCTACAGGATACTCCCATTTCTTTCCTGAGCTTTCGAGGATCTTTACCGCTTCGGTGTAGGTCATCCTGACAAATTCATTATCCACCACAAAGCGGAGTCTTTCATACAGCCCCCTGTCGATCATGTTATTCAGGAATTCAATATCATCGCTGCAGTTATCGAGTGCATAACGTATCAGATACTTTATAAATTCTTCCGCCAGATCCATGTTGTCAATCAGATCATAAAACGCCATTTCGGGTTCTATCATCCAGAATTCTGCAAGGTGACGGGGAGTATTTGAGTTTTCTGCCCTGAAAGTTGGTCCGAAAGTATATATCTCGCCCAGGGCAAGAGCACCGAGTTCTCCTTCCAGCTGCCCTGAAACAGTGAGATTGGCCGGCTTACCGAAAAAATCGAGACTGAAGTCCGGATTTCCGTTGTTGTCGAGGGGTACTTTTTCCAGGTCGAAAGTTGTAACATGGAACATTTCTCCTGCACCTTCAGCATCGCTTCCTGTAATAATGGGTGTATGAAGATAATAAAATCCCTTGTCGTTGAAATACTTGTGAATGGCGAACGACATTGCATGCCTCATTCTGAGAACGGCACTGAAAGTATTGGTGCGGGGCCTCAGATGGGCTATCTCTCTGAGGAATTCCATCGAATGTCCCTTCTTCTGTAAAGGATAGGTTTCAGGATCACATTTACCGTAAATCAGTATTGAAACAGCTGATATCTCAAAATCCTGTCCCTGTCCCTGCGATTCAACCAGTTTTCCCGTAACAGCAATGCACGATCCCGTGGTAATATCCCTGATAAGGTCTTCTTCAAACCGTGAAGCTTCAGCTACAACCTGGATGTTCCTGATCGTCGAACCGTCATTCAGAGCAATGAAGACTACGTTCTTGTTTCCTCTTCTGGTCCTGACCCAACCTTTTACGAGAACATCCGATCCTACCGGTGCCGATGTAAGCAGTTCTTTTATTTTTATTCGTTTCATCTTTAAAAAAATACACCGCAAAAATAATAAATTGTCTGTCGCAATACCGCAATATTCATGAATTATTAGATATCATGTTCCGATCATTAAGACTGTTGCAGGTGACATCATTTCACAATGGCACTATTTTTGAGTGATATATGATTCTTTTCGTAGTGGCATTTACCTGTAATAATTTTCCTAAAAAAGAGTTATATGAAAGTAATCCGCACTTACCTCAGGCGGAGATTTGAAAATTGCCAAAAACTGAATAACTTTGAGTTTTAATCGTAATTGATTATAGCTATGGCCGAGAAACAAAAATTAATTGTAGTACCATGGGATTTCACCCATGTAGCTGAACATGCGCTTGCACACGCTGTAAAAATAAGCCGCATGGTTAAAACTGATATATGTCTTCTTCATATTGTCGATGCAGGGATAAAACCTCAGTCGCTGGGAGAAAAAAAGGCTCTTTTAAAGAGCGTTGCCGACGAGAATTCAAAAAAATACAACATGACTGTCATCCCTGAAATACAAAAGGGAACCATTTTCACGGCTATTGCCGATTATGTCAACCAGAAGGATGTAAAGGAAGAGTTAAAAAAGGAAGTCAATCTTGTTGTTATGGGAACCCATGGCATGAAGGGTATGCAGAAGCTAACCGGAAGCTGGGCCCTGAAAGTCATTGTCAAATCACAGGTACCCTTCATCGTGGTTCAGGATCCTCCCGTAGACCAGGAAAGATATCATAATATCGTCATGCCCGTTGATTTCAGGAAAGAAAACAAGGAGAAGACCAAAATGGCAATCTTCATGGGCAAATATTTCGACTCCAAGATGCATATCCTGGTTACCACCTCAACCGACCCCAGCCTTATTAAAAAGACCAAGATCAATTTGAATTTTGCAATTAAATACCTGATCCAGAACAATATAGAATATCAGATACACGAAATTCCCAAAGGTAACTTTGCTCAGCAGACCATCGATTTTGCCCAGAAGATAAATGCCGATCTGATACTTATCGTAACAACAAAGAATATCACGTTTGCCGATTATATGGTTGGAGCTTCAGAACAATACATCATTGCGAACAGTTCCAGGATACCTGTTTGTTGTGTGAACCCAAAAGCCTCTTTTGCAAACACTGCCCAGTTTATGGGCGGCTGGGGTTCCTAGGGGGGATAAGAAAGGTTGATACAAGGGCGGCCAGCAGAGCAAACAGAAATGTTGTAAGTCTTGCCGGGACGCCTTTTTTCATGTACGACGTTGTAATTACAGGAAGATCTTTTTCATCAGTCTCATCAAGGTTCTCCCTCAGGGCGTTTTCAAATCGTGCCTGATTTACAAATTTTTTACCCTCCAGCGAATAAAGGAGTGCGGCCTGATCTGATCTGATGATGTTCTGACTTATCAGGAACTGTGTTTTCTCTTCCGTCACCCTGTAATGCTGTTCAAAACCGCCGCTTATCCAGAAGATAGTGAACACTATGCCTGAAATAATAGTAATAACTGCTGCCAGACCATGAAATCTTCTGCAAAACAGCGAGAAGAGGATTACAACAGAAAATGTACAGCCAATACCGGCCCATACATAACTGACAATAGTAAAGATCAGTTTTGAAGGAGAGATGTAAGAAAGAAACAGCGCTATAACTGCTATGGCTGCCGTTGTGATCCTGTGTCTCTTAAGAGACCCCTCACCCTGCTCATTCACACCGGTTTTCTGTTTCCTGAAAATGTTTTCCGACAGTTCGGTAGCTGACAATATAAGTAATGAATCAGCTGTTGATATCATTGCCGCAATCGCACCTGTGATAAGCAGGGCTGCCAGGACAGGATGAAATAGTGTCATTACCACAGAGGGCATTACATACTCCGGGTCACTAAGACCGGCAGGTCCGAATAAGGCAATACCTATCCATCCTATCATCAGGGCTCCGACATATGCAATAATCGTCCATGCAATACCTATGTTCCTTGCCTTTTTTGCCTGTTTTGCATCTTTGATCGCCATGAATCTTAAGCTTAGTTGTGGCTGACCTCCAAGATATCCGAAGAACCAGCTGAATCCTCCCGTGATCAGCATACCTGCTCCGAATCCTTTAGCGGCTCCCGTCAGCGAGACGTAAGAATCACCAGATTTAACGAGTGCCTCTCCTATACCGGCAGCAAAAAGATCAGGATGGCTGACCAGATAGAAAACTCCTGCAATCGGAGCCACAACAAGGGTTATTATCATTATCACTGCCTGGATCACATCCGTATATACAACACTTCTGAAGCCTCCATAGATAGTATAGGGAATAATTATCCCTGCCGTGATCAGGACTCCTGTAAGAGGATCTATCCCGAACATCGTATGCAGCGTTTTACCACCGCCAAGGAACTGCGCTCCTACATAAAAGAAAAAGAAGAAGACGATAGCAAGACTCGATACTATCCTGATTATCTTCCCGTAATCACCATGTTTGGCTGAAATATATTCAGTGAATGTGGATACATTGTATTTTTCGGCTTCATCCCTTAAGCGCCATGCAAGAAGAACCCAGGCAGTTATTATCCCGGCAACACATCCAATTGCCGTCCATATTTCTGTAAGACCCATCGCATAAGCCGCTCCCGGCAATCCGAGCAATGCCCACGACGACTCTCCCGTTGCCCGTTCGGAAAGTGCTGCCGCCCATCCTGGAAGCTTTCGGCCTGCTATGGCAAAGTCTTTTCCGGTTTTTACCTTACGCCCCTGGTATATCCCCCACAAAATAAGCAGGGAAAGATAAATTATCATTACTGATGCTATCAGCCCGATGTTCTCCATACTTACCTTTTTTGTTCTTTTTCAAATTTAATAAATGAACGTTTAATTCCCTTTATATTATCTTAGCAACCATTATGAACATTGATTATCACGATCATGTCGATTAAGGTTCAGGAAGTTACTAAATATTACGGCGAGCAGAAAGCTCTTGACAATATCTCCTTTGAAGTAAGAACCGGGGAGATTGTCGGTTTCCTGGGTCCTAATGGTGCCGGAAAATCGACTATGATGAAAATAATAACAGGATTCATCCCCCCAACAACAGGTTCAGTTTATGTTAACGGAACAGAGATATCAGATGATAACCCGGAAACAAGAAAGATCATAGGATATCTTCCCGAAAATAATCCTCTCTATCCGGAGATGTATGTTAGGGAATACCTGAAATTTGTATATTCCCTGTATGGCAGAACTGACGATCCCGGGAAGCATATCGGAAAAATAATAGATATGACCGGACTTGGACCCGAACAGAAAAAAAAGATCGGGGCATTGTCGAAAGGATTCCGGCAAAGAGTCGGCATTGCTCAGGCACTGATCCATGACCCGCAGGTCCTTATTCTCGATGAGGCAACATCAGGACTTGATCCAAACCAGATAATTGAAATCAGGAACCTTATCAGGGAAGCCGGTCGTGAAAAAACAATAATGTTCTCAACCCATATAATGCAGGAAGCCGAAGCTGTATGCGACAGGATCATCATCATCAACAGGGGAACCATAATGGCTGATGAACTCAAAAGCAACCTCCATTCCGTTCTTGGTGCGGAGAAACAGATAATCAAAGCCGGTTTCGACAGAGATCCCGGATCAGATTCGCTGCTTGCCATACCGGGAATAATAAGTGCAGAGAATACAGGAAGAGGACAATGGCTTATCGAAGCTGAGGGCACGGAAGACATACGTCCTGCACTTTTCGCCTTTGCTGTCAGAAACAATCTTACAGTACTCTCACTTCAGAAAGAGGAAAGCAGACTGGAGGAGATCTTCAGGCATCTTACCGGTAATTGATTTTTTTTATTTGCATTTTTTTATTTCTTTTGCTCCGTATTTATCCGGTGGAGAGATTTGGGCTGATTGCAACCACGAGAAAAAATGCTAAAATGCTTATTCTCGCCTTCCCTGATCAACCATTCCTCTAATCCGGTTGTTTAATTAGTTAGCCGGTGGCTTCGGAAACCATCAGTTCCATAATTATATTCCGTAAACTGCGGCTTTTTGTGACATTAATAAATTATTAAAATGGGATATTTCTTTACTTCAGAATCGGTATCAGAAGGACACCCCGACAAGGTAGCTGACCAGATATCTGATGCACTTCTTGATGAGTTTCTCAGATGGGATCCGGAATCAAAGGTGGCATGTGAAACCTTTGTCACCACCGGACTTGTTGTCTGCGGTGGCGAGGTACAGACAACGGGGTGGGTCGATGTTCAGGAAACGGCACGCAGCGTCATCCGTAATATTGGTTACACGAAAGCCGAATACAGGTTCGACTGTGATTCCTGCGGTGTAATCTCAACCATACATGAGCAGTCACCCGATATCCGGCAGGGAGTGCTTCGCGATAAACCCGAGGAACAGGGGGCCGGCGACCAGGGAATGATGTTCGGCTATGCATGCACCGAAATGGATAACTATATGCCTCTGAGTATCGAACTGGCTCATACCCTTTTACAGGAGCTCGCTAAAATCCGCCGCGAAGGGAAGGTGATGAAATACCTTCGTCCTGATGCAAAGTCGCAGGTTACAATCGAATACGACGATAACAACAATCCTGTAAGGATCGACACAATTGTCATCAGTACACAACATGATGAATTCATCCTGCCCAAAAACAAATCACATGCTTCCGAAAAGGCAGCTGAAAAGGCAATGCAGGACCAGATAAAAGCAGATCTGGACAAATATCTGATCCCCAGGGTAAAAAAATTCCTTCCGCAACGTATAAGGAAACTGTTCAGCACCAATACCAGACTTCTTGTAAATCCGACGGGTAAATTTGTCATCGGAGGACCTCACGGAGATACAGGACTCACCGGCCGCAAAATCATTGTCGACACATACGGAGGACACGGTGCTCACGGTGGAGGAGCCTTCTCAGGGAAAGATTCCTCAAAAGTAGACCGTTCGGCCGCCTATGCCTCACGTCATATAGCAAAAAACCTTGTGGCTGCAGGTGTCTGCGACAGGGCTCTTATACAGGTGGCTTACGCTATCGGAGTTGCAGAACCGGTAGGATTATATGTAAACACCTTCGGAACGGCAAAAGTAAGTGACAACAAGGGGAAAACCTTTACTGACGGCGAGATAGCAGCCAAAGTATCCGAATTGTTCGACATGAGACCTTTCTCTATAGTACAGAGACTCGGACTCAAGAATCCGGTGTTTCTGAGAACAGCTTCTTACGGTCACTTTGGTCGTGATCCTTACACCGAAAATGTAGAAGTGTATTATGAAGTAGCCGGGAGCAAACCAAAGGCAATAAACGGTAACGGACGACAGGCCTGGAAAAAGAAAGTCGAATTCTTTACCTGGGAGAAGCTTGATTACGTTGACAGGATCAAAAAAGCCTTCAAAATAAAGTAGTTTGCATCAGTAGAGCCTGAAGCTAAGCTAAAAGGCCGATTTTACAATCCTTGCGATATTGTCGGAGCGCCCGAGAGTATAGTAGTGTATACCCGGAACTCCCTCCCTGATGAGCTCTCTTGACTGTTCAACAGCCCACTCTATTCCTGCCTCACGTGCTTCCTGGTCGGCTTTGCACTTCCGGACTTCATTTACGAGGTCGTTGGGCATGTCGATATGGAAGGTCTGAGGCAGAAGTTTTATATCGTTAAGTGCCGAAACAGGCTTAAGCCCTGCAACGATAGGAACATTTATCCCGGCCTTCCTGCATTCATCCCTGAACCTGAAGAATTTATTGTTATCGAAAAACATCTGAGTTACAATATAGTCGGCTCCGGCATCGACTTTCTGCTTAAGAAATTCCATGTCGGTTTCCCTGTTAGGCGCTTCAAAGTGCTTTTCAGGATAACCGGCCACACCTATACAGAAGTTCGTTGATGTGGTGTCAACCAGTGTCGACTCCAGATATTTGCCGCTGTTCATATCAACGATCTGCCTTACCAGACCGGAAGTGTGTTCATGACCGTCTTTCTCGGGGATGAATGACCGGCTTCCCCGTTGCGGATCACCGCGCAGGGCAAGCACATCGTCTATACCCAGGAAATTCATCTCAATAAGCACATTTTCCGTCTCCTCCCTGGTAAAACCTCCGCAGAGAATATGCGGAACAACGGTTATGTTGTACTTATATTTCACAGCTGCAGCCAGAGCTATTGTGCCAGGCCTTAAACGCGTAACTCTCCTTTCAAGAAGTCCGTCAGGACGTTCCCTGTATGTTATTTCATTACGGTGTGTTGTAAAATTAATATAGGCAGGCTCGAAGTCTATAAGCCTGTCAATTGCAGCATATACTCTTTCAATGCTGTGTCCCTTCAGAGGAGGCAGCAGTTCAAATGTAAAAAGTGGTTTTTTTGCTGTTCTTAGTTTTTCTATAACGCTCATGTATTGTTACTTATAAATTATGGGCAAGCCAGCGTGCAATTTCTTCAGTACTTTTTCCCTTTCTTGATGCATATTCTTCAACCTGGTCCTGTCCCAGCTTACCTATATTAAAATATGCCGAACGCGGATGTGAAAATATATACCCGCAGACAGCTGCCGGAGGTGTCATGGCATAATTCTCTGTAAGACCTGCCCCGATTAGTTCTGTAGCTCCCAGTATGTCGAAAATGCTTCCTTTTTCAGTATGGTCGGGGCATGCAGGATAGCCCGGCGCAGGCCTTATACCGGAATATTTGCCTCCCAGTAAAGCAGTTATATCGAGATCCTCATCTTCAGCATATCCCCAGTATTCTTTCCTCACCTTTTCATGCAACCATTCTGCAGCAGCTTCAGCAAAACGGTCGGAAAGCATCCTTATCATTATAATGGCATAATCATCATTGCTGTATTCCCTGACAGCCTCCTCGTCAATTTCTGCCGTGACTACAAATAAACCAATGTAATCGGTTCGTCCTGTATGGTCAGGTGCTATATAATCGGCAAGACAAAGATTCGGAATTCCCTTCTCTTTTTTCTCCTGATTCCTGAGAAAATGCAGTAGAATGGCATCTTCATGATTTCCGGCAGTCGTAAATTTCTTTGTATCGGAGATAATAACATCATCGCCACGTGACTGTGCCGGGTATAATCCTAATATCCCTCTTGCCGTTATCAGTTTCTTATCATATATCTCCTTCAGGTAGAACTGTGCATCATCGAAAAGTTTCTTTGCTTCTCCGCCCTTCACAGGATCACTGAAAATAGCAGGATATTTTCCTGAAAGCTTCCAGCCATGGAAAAAGAATGTCCAGTCGATATAAGCTCTCAGTGTATTAAGGTCGATATCTTCAAATATGTGATGACCCGGCCTGAGAGGTTTATTAATTATGAGTGTATTCCAGTCTGTTTCGGCTTTATTGGACCGTGCCTCATTAAGCGAGATCAGCTCTCTTTGCTCCCGCCGTGATTCATGATCAGTGCGAAGACCTGAATATTTTTTTGATATTGAATCAGCATAGGACTTATCATTGTCATTAAGCAGAGCCGAAAGAACCCCGGTTGCGCGTGAAGCATCTTTTACATGCACCACCATGCCTGAATAGACAGGATCGATTTTCACTGCAGCATGTATTTCAGAAGTCGTTGCACCTCCTATAAGAAGTGGTATCCTGAGTTTTCTCCTCTCCATTTCGGATGCAACATGAACCATTTCTTCGAGAGAGGGTGTAATCAGACCGCTCAATCCTATAAAATCAGCTTTTTCACTGATTGCTGTGTCTATTATTTTGTCGGCCGGAACCATCACACCAAGGTCGGTTATCAGGTAGTTATTGCACGAAAGAACAACTCCAACAATGTTTTTGCCTATATCGTGAACATCACCCTTGACTGTTGCCAGCAGTATTTTGCCGGCGCTTCTGCTTCCTGTTTCGCTGCTTTCCTTCTCAATATAAGGTTCCAGCTTCGAGACGGCTCTTTTCATCACCCTGGCACTCTTGACTACCTGGGGCAGGAACATCCTGCCCGAGCCGAAGAGATCGCCGACTTCATTCATGCCTTCCATCAGGGGTCCTTCAATAAGTTCTATCGACCTCGAAAAAAGCCCACGGGCTTCCTCAACATCTTCTTCAATACGCTCATCAAGCCCCCTTATCAGGGCATGTTTTATACGTTCAATCACGGGAAGGTTTCGCCAGTCTTCAGTTTTGCCTTCTTTCTTATCTTCCTCCTTAAGTTCCTCTGCAAATCGCACAAGCCTCTCGGTTGCATCTTTTCTTCTGTTAAGAACAACATCTTCTGTTAGTTGCAACATATCTGAAGGTATTCCTGAATAAACCTGCAACATTCCCGGATTTACGATACCCATGTCGAGGCCTGCCTTAATTGCGTGGAAAAGAAAAACTGAATGCATTGACTCCCGAACCCTGTCGGTACCTCTGAAAGAAAAGGAGAGATTACTTATCCCGCCGCTGACCTTCGAATGGGGAAGATTTTTTTTAATCCATTCAGTAGCACGAATAAAGTTGACAGCATAATTATTATGTTCCTCAATTCCTGTTGCCACGGCCAACACATTGGGATCAAAAACAAGATCTTCGGGAGGAAAACCAAGCTTGTCAACCAGGAAACTATAAGATCGTCCTGCAACTTCAATTTTTCTTTCAAAAGTGTCTGCCTGTCCCTTCTCATCAAAGAGCATCACCACCGCTGACGCACCGTATTTTCTTATGAGTTCTGCACGCTGAAGAAAAAGCTCCTCTCCTTCCTTAAGGCTTATGGAGTTTACCACCGACTTTCCCTGAATACATTTCAGGGCCGCTTCAATTACATCCCAGTCTGAAGAATCGATCATAAGGGGCAGTTTTGCAATATCCGGCTCCGACATGATCAGATTGACGAACTTTACCATTGCCTTTTTGGAATCGAGCATTGCCTCATCCATGCATATATCTATTACCTGAGCTCCGCCCTCAACCTGATCGCGTGCCACAGCCAGGGCTTCTCCGTACTTCTCTTCCCTTATCAGCCTCGCAAACTTCTTCGACCCTGAAACATTGGTCCGTTCACCGATGTTCACAAAATTGGTTTCCGGGGTTATAATAAGAGCTTCCAGTCCGCTTAACCTGGTATATCTGTTCAGGACCGGTATTTGCCGCGGACTGTAATTAAGCGAAGCCTCAGCAATTTTCTTAATATGCAAAGGTGTGGTCCCGCAGCAACCTCCTATTATGTTAACCCATCCCGCATTCATGAATTCTTTGGTGATGAAGGCCATTTCATCAGCCGACTGATCATATTCTCCGAACTGATTGGGAAGGCCTGCATTGGGATGTGTCGAAACATAAAAAGGTGACTTTGACGACAATTCTTCCACAAAAGGCCTTAGTTGTTCAGCCCCGAGAGCACAATTAAGTCCAATGCTGAACAGAGGAAAATGAGATACAGAAACCAGAAATGCTTCCAGCGTTTGCCCGGTGAGGGTTCTTCCGCTGGCATCGGTGATTGTTACAGACACCATTACCGGAAGAGTTTTTTTCTTTTCCCTGAATACCCCATCAATTGCAAAGAGAGCTGCCTTGCAGTTCAGAACATCAAATACCGTTTCGACCATAAGAATGCCGGCGCCCCCGTCAATAAGGCCGCGGGCCTGTTCTGCATATGCTTCCTTAAGCTGATCGAAAGTAACAGATCTGGCACCAGGATCATTTACATCGGCCGACATTGAAGCGGTGCGATTCGTCGGACCCAAAGTTCCGGCAATATAGTGGTCTTCCGTGCCCGTCTCTTTTTCATAGAGTTCAACAGCTTCAAGGGCTGTCTGTGCAGCCCGGAAGTTGATTTCATAGACATGGCCTTCAAGTCCGTAATCGGCCATGGAGATCCTGTTGGCATTGAAAGTGTTTGTTGTAATTATATCGGCACCTGCCTTCAGATACTCCAGGTGAATGTTCCTGATGAGATCAGGTTTGGTTACCGACAGCAAATCGTTGTTGCCCCTCAGGGGGAAAGGATGGTCCTTAAATTCTTCTCCACGGAATTCCTCTTCCCCGAGTTTATGTTTCTGGATCATCGTACCCATAGCACCGTCGAGCACAACGATCTTACGACGGACTAACTCTTCAAGTGAAGATTTCATGATCAGATAATTTTTCTTCCTGTATTAACAATGAAAACATTCATTGAGCGAAGTTGTTCCTGTAATTCATAAAGTTTTCCGAGACTTACCACACCGATTACATATTTGTCGGTCTTTCCGCTGAAGTACTCCGAAACCTCTTCAAAATTAAATAATTCCCTGTCCTTTTCATCTGAGTAGCGGAGATAGATCTCAATTTTATGATTTCTGGTATAATGCTGAACAGTGCCCTGCTGATATTTCTTATATTCATATTTATAGCCATATGAGTTGGCTGATATGTCAGAAAGAACCGCACTTCCTGTTGCGTGTCCTCCGGCTCCCTTTCCTGAAAAGAACTGCTTGTCGGCAAATGCGGCTTCAGTTATTACCCCGTTATATTCATAATCGACATTATATAAATATTTATCAGGCGATATAAACCGCGGAAGGACGAAACTTGTAATTGTATTTTCACTGGTCTTGCCTACATAAGGGACAAGTTTGATTTTAAAACCTTTTTCCTTGGCGTAACGGATATCAAATTTTGAGATATTCCTGATGCCGTAATGAAAAACCTCTTCGGGTTTCAGAAATAATCCGTAAGCGTGTCCGGTAATAATGCAAAGCTTGAATTTTGCATCCCAGCCATCCACATCAAGGGTAGGATCGGACTCGGCAAAACCTTTTTCCCTTGCCTGGCTGAGGGCGATATCATAATCGATGCCATGGTTATGCATCAGGGTAAGAACATAATTTGTTGTTCCGTTCAGAATGCCACGGAGAGAGTAAAGAAGCTCATTGTCATAATATTCTTCAAGGTTCCTGATGATGGGAATACTTGCTCCTGCTGAAGCTTCATACAAAAGTGATACATGATACTTGTCCTGAAGACCGACCAGTTCCTCGAAGTGATTGGCTATCATTACCTTATTGGCAGAGACAACATTTTTCCCGTTTTTCATTGCCCTGGTCACTATTTCGAAAGCTGCATCAGCATCATCGATAAGCTCCACCACAAGGTTGATTGAGGGATCATTCAGAATGTCATCCTTATCGAAGGTGAAGTAAGTCATAGGAAGTCTTCTCTGCTTGGTCCTGTCTTTTACACATATTCTTACTATATCGGCTTTAAAGCCTTTGCTGCTGTTCAGAACGTCGTGGAGGCCCTGTCCCACACAACCATAACCAAACATACCTATTTTAAGCAATTCTCTTGTCATTTGTTTCTAGTTTGAAGTTTTACTCCAGAAATCTTTTATCACTTCCGTCACAAGACCTGTTTCGATAAGAAATCCGTCGTGACCGTATGAAGAATCGATTTCAACATATTCAGCTCCATTGGTGTGGGCGGTAATAAATTTCTGGTCATCGGTGGGAAATAGCAGATCGGATCTGATACCGACGCACAATACTTTTGCCTTAATCTTTTTGAGTGCATTTTCAACTCCCCCGCGTCCTCTTCCAATATTATGAGTATCTGAAAGGCTCGTAAGGCACCAGTAAGAATAAGGATTGAACCTGTTTACCAGCTTATCTCCCTGGTATGCCTGGTAAGATGCTGCCCTGAAGCCTGACAGCTTCTCATCATCTTCTTCCTTCTGAGTCTGGTTATAGGCATTCATGGTACGGTAGCTTAACAGTGCGATCGACCGGGCGGCCTTCAGTCCCTTTTTACCTCCTTCAGGATGACCGTCTGTAAAAGTCTGATCTGCCTGCATAGCCAGTCGCATCGACTCACTGAAGGCCAGAGCCCAGGGCGTCTGTTTCGCACCTGAAGCCAGCACAACAAGTCTTTTGATCAGACCGGGGTACATGATACTGTACTCGAGCGCCTGGTATCCTCCTATCGAAGCTCCGATGATCGTATGAATACTTTTTATCCCAAGATGCTCACGCAGGATTTCATGCACTCTAACCAGATCCCGGACAGTAATAAGAGGAAAGTCGTGGAGCCATTGTTTTCCTGTTGCGGGATTGACAGATGCAGGACCTGTTGTACCATAACATGATCCAAGTACATTGGCACATACAATGAAGTTTTTCCCCGGATCAAACAGGAGATCTTCCCCGAGCATACCGGGCCACCATGATTCAACATCTGAATTGGCTGTCAGCGCATGGCATATCCATATTACATTGGAAGCGTTCTCATCAAGTTTGCCCCAGGTGTTATATGCGATTTCGAGACCGTTTATCGATGCTCCTGTCTCTGTAATGAAAGTATTTTTATAATATAGTTTTCTCATACGATCTGTCTGAAAGCCTGTTCAAAATCATAAATAATATCATCGATATGTTCAAGTCCTACCGATACACGGAATAATCCGGGCTCCACTCCTGCTGCTATCTGGTCTTCTTCTGAAAGCTGTGCGTGAGTCGTTGTAGAAGGCTGAATGATAAGAGTCTTGGCATCACCCACATTTGCCAGGTGACTTACCAGTTCGAGGTGTTCAACCAGCCTTGCCGCCTTTGATTTTTTTGTTTTCAGGACAAAGCTGAGCACACCCCCGGAACCTTTTGGCAGGTATTTCTGTGCCATAAGGTTATTCGGATTTCCCGGCAGCCCGGGGTAATTCACTTTCTCAACGCACTTCTGTTCCGAGAGCCACCCGGCCAGAGCCTGTGCATTTTCAACATGTCTGTCCATCCTGAGCGACAGTGTCTCAAGACCCTGCAACAGCAGGAAAGAGTTAAAGGGACTTATAGCCGGGCCTATGTCTCTCAATCCCTCAACACGCGCTTTCATAATGAAGGCAAGATTGGCGTGGTGTGAGTTGCCTGAAAAACTCTCTCCGAATACCAGGCCATGATAACCTTCCGATGGTTCTGAGAACACAGGAAATTTTCCGTTCAGCCAGTTGAAATTCCCTGCATCGACGATCACCCCTCCTATGCTGGTACCATGACCACCTATCCATTTTGTTGCCGACTCTACAACGATGCTGGCACCATAATCGACAGGCCTGCACAGATAACCGCAGGCTCCGAAAGTATTATCAACAACCAGGGGAATACCATATTTTTCAGCCAGCTTTGTAAAAGCCTCGAAATCGGGGATATTGAAACCGGGGTTACCGATAGTTTCAACATAGATAGCCTTCGTTTTCGTATCAATTAGCTTTTCAAAAGACTCAGGTTCAAGGTCTTTTGAAAACCTTGCCTCAATGCCGAATCCCCTGAATGTGACTTTGAACTGGTTATGCGTACCTCCGTAAAGAAAGGGTGAGGTGATAAAATTTTCTCCCTGTCTCATAATCGTGGTGAATGTGATGAACTGTGCCGCATGCCCTGAAGCGACAGCAAGTCCTGCCACACCACCTTCGAGGGCTGCAACCCTTTTCTCAAAAACCTCTGTGGTCGGGTTGTTGATCCTGGTATAGATGTTACCCGCCTCTGACAGGTCGAAGAGGCCTGCAGCATGCTTAGAACTCCTGAATACATATGATGATGTCTGATACAGCGGCACCGCCCTCGACAGGGTCTCACTGTCGGGATGATGGCCGGCATGTATCTGTAATGTCTCAAATCTGATCTTTTTCTTATTCATGTTTAAATGTGTAAAATGAATACTGTAATTACACAGCCACTACTGTTTGTGGGGCGATGATCTGTAAACGGCTGCAAGAATATTTTGCGGAACAGGATCGCTATCCGCGCATGCACATAGGCATAAGCGGCATGATGAAATTGTTGTGGGTCAGATGAAATGAATTCATTTTTCGTGTTTTATTTTTATCATCTCCCGGCTTTCCCGGGATTAGGTATTGGCACCTTTGCCCCGTTTGACCGGGATTGGTTGCCAGGGTTTCTCAGAGCCTAATCTCTCCGCCCTTCTTAATAAAAATCAAACACCCTTTAATGGAAGGAATATTTGATTTACGGGCACAAATATATAAAGGAAAATTGGAAATGCAAGATTTACACTATTTTTGTCTGTATATACCCTCCGCGATGGATAACAACTTATATGTCTATAACAGCCTTACACGTAAAAAAGAGCTTTTCAAACCCCTTCATCCTCCTTTTGTCGGATTATATGTATGCGGACCAACTGTTTACAGCGATCCGCATCTCGGTCATGCCAGACCGGCAGTCACTTTCGACCTTCTTTTCCGTTATCTGACCCATCTTGAATATAAAGTACGTTATGTACGTAACATAACCGATGTTGGTCATCTTGAAAATGATGCTGATGAGGGAGAGGATAAAATTGAAAAGAGGGCAAGAATCGAGAACCTCGAACCTATGGAAGTGGTTCAGAAGTACATTAACAGCTTCCACCGCAATATGGATCAGCTTAACACACTGCACCCTTCAATAGAGCCGCGCGCTTCAGGCCATATAATAGAACAGCAGATGCTGGTTGAAGAGATAATAAAACAAGGTTATGCCTATGAGGTTAACGGTTCTGTATATTTTGACGTACTGAGATATAACAAAAATTTCCGATACGGAAAGCTGTCCGGAAGGGTTCTTGAAGATCTTCTGGCAAATACCCGTGACCTGGAAGGTGCTCAGGAGAAAAGAAATCCCTACGACTTTGCTCTCTGGAAAAAAGCTTCTCCATCTCATCTTATGCGATGGCCTTCCAAATGGAGCGACGGATATCCCGGATGGCATCTCGAATGTTCTGCCATGAGCATGAAATATCTCGGCGATGTTTTCGATATCCACGGAGGAGGGATGGACCTCATCTTCCCTCATCATGAGTGTGAGATCGCCCAGTCAGCAGCTTCCCTGGGAAAAGAGTCCGTGAGATACTGGATGCATAATAACATGATCACCATCAACGGTCAGAAAATGGCCCGTTCGCTGGGTAACTTCATAACCCTCGATCAGATCTTCAGCGGAAGCCATCCTCTTCTGTCGGGAGCTTACAGTCCCATGACAATCAGGTTCTTCATGCTCCAGGCACACTATCGCAGTACTATAGATTTTTCCAATGAGGCCCTTCAGGCTGCCGAAAAGGGATATCAGAAACTGATAAAAGCATCCGACACTCTTAATAAACTGAAGCCCTCTTCCGAATCCACCGCCGACATAGATTCATTGCGGGCAAAATGTTATGAGGCAATGGATGACGACCTCAACACTCCCGTTCTGCTGTCGCATCTGTTTGAGGGAGTCAGGCTTATAAATTCGGTGTATGACGGAACTGAAAAAATGACTTCAACAGATATTGAGTCAATGCATAAGCTTTTCACCGCCTTCATCTGCGATATTCTTGGACTGAAGAATGAAGGTGCTTCAGGAGCAGATGAAAAACTGACAGACGAACTGATCAGGATCATTATCAACCTGCGGCAGGATGCAAGAGAAAGAAAAGACTGGTCTGCATCAGACAGGATCAGGGATGATCTGAAAAACGCCGGTATTATTCTGAAGGATACCAAGGATGGAGCTGACTGGGATAAAAGCTAAGTTGAGGTCATGAGCACGAGAAGGGGTGAATGCGGTAAAAATGTCCAATAGTAATTATATATCGTCCGAGATCTTTATAGGCAATGTAACGTTGGGAGGCAATAACCCTGTCCGGCTCCAGTCGATGACCAACACCGACACCCTTAATACCGGTGATTCTGTTCGACAGTGTATAAGGATCATAGAAGCAGGAGCTGATTTTGTAAGACTAACTGCTCAGGGGGTCAGGGAAGCTGAAAACCTGGCAGCCATAAAAAAAGAACTTCGGAAGGCAGGATTCGAAACTCCGCTAATTGCCGATATCCACTTCAATCCTGCTGCTGCCGAAACAGCTGCACGCATCGTCGAGAAAGTAAGGATCAATCCGGGTAATTATGCCGACAAAAGGGCCTCATTTGAGTTAGTTGAATTCTCTGATAATGAATATGATGAAGAACTGGAGAGGATACACGAAAGGCTTCTGCCACTGATTAATATCTGCAGGGAGAATGGCACCGCCATTCGTATCGGAATAAACCATGGCTCTCTTTCCGATCGTATTATGACTCGTTACGGCAATACTCCACTGGGAATGGTATCTTCGGCAGTGGAATTCATTAAGATCTTCCGTTCAGAGAATTACAATAACCTGGTTCTCTCAATGAAATCATCCGATACGGTTGTGCTTCTCGAATCCAACCGTCTTCTTGTGCGCCTGATGCATGAGAAGGGTGTTGCCTATCCCGTCCACCTGGGGGTTACAGAGGCCGGTGAGGGAGAAGACGGAAGAATAAGATCTGCTTCAGGTATCGGAGCCCTTCTGGCGGAAGGAATAGGCGATACGATTAGAGTATCGCTTTCGGAAGATCCCGAACTGGAAATACCCGTTGCACGGGAGATAATTAATTCACTGCCCGGCAAAAACGGGCGGGTTAATGATCCCATGCAGGAGGTCCCTTTCCGGCATTATGAAAATTTTTACAGGCCTGAAGTCATTTCTTTTGATTCGGGAAGATTTATTTCTGAGAATGGAGAGGCTTATAAGGGTGAAGTTCTTACCTTCTATCCCGAAAGCCCCCCGGTACTGTCAGAAACACAAGAGAAGAAAATAATTCTTAATCCGATATTTGACGAAGATGATCCTCTGGTTCTGGGCATCAGGGCAGCGACACTTCTTGGCCGCTATTTCATCCTTAAGCAGCCCGACGGATTATGCCTGACAAACAGGGGAAAGATAAAAGGAGAAAAACTGCAGGAGATATCCTTCGCCATTCTTCAGGCTACAGAAGCAAGAATAACCCGAAACCGTTATATTTCATGTCCTACATGTGGAAGGACAAAATTCAGCCTTCAGGAAGCTGTCATTAAAGTAAAAGCTGCGACCCGGCATTATTCAGGACTTAAAATAGCCATAATGGGGTGTATTGTCAACGGACCCGGCGAAATGGCAGGAGCAGATTATGGTTATGTGGGTGCCGGAGCAGGAAAAGTGCATATATACCGCGGTACCGTCGCGGTGAAAAAAAACGTTCCCGAAACAGTTGCCGTTGAAGAGTTGCTGAAAGTTATTGAGTCAGACAGGCAACAGACAAATATGTGATTTCCGTTTTCCTCCGCATACTTTCACAGCCTCATGCCTGCATTTTCACGAGCGTGAAATAAAAAGCTTCAGACAAATCTGTAGTCAAGTTGTTTTTTCTGGAGGTCAGCTCTTACAACCTCAACTGTCACTCTGTCACCAAGGGTATATACCCTTCCGGTCGTACGGCCTCTGATACAATAGTTTTCCTCGTCGTACTCGTAAAAATCATCCCCGAGTTCCCGTATGCTTATCATCCCTTCGCACTGGTTCTCAATGATCTCCACGTAAATACCCCATTCCGTAACACCTGATATCACACCTTCAAACGGCTTACCCAGCTTATCGCTCATATATTCAACCTGCTTGTACTTAACAGAAGCTCTCTCAGCCTCCGCGGCAAGGCGTTCCATCTTTGAAGAATGCTCGCAAAGCTTTTCAGTCAGTTCTTTGTTTGCCGGTTCTTCACCTGCGAGATATGATGTCAGAAGCCTGTGAACCATCATGTCAGGATACCTTCGGATAGGCGACGTGAAATGTGTGTAGTGTTTGAAGGCGAGTCCGTAATGACCAATGTTATCAGTTGAATACACCGCTCTGGTCATTGACCTCAGTGCAAGTGTTTCAATGATATTCTGTTCCTTCTTCCCGACCACCGAGTTAAGAAGCTTGTTCATGGCCTTTGGAAGAGCAATCTTGTCGTCGGCCTGAAGCTTGTAACCAAACCTGGTTATGAAATGACTGAAGTTATTGATCTTCTCTGAATCAGGTTCGTCATGAACACGGTAAACGAAGGTCTTCCCTTTTAGTTTTTTCCCTACGAATTCAGCAACCCTCCTGTTGGCCAGAAGCATGAACTCCTCAATAAGCTGGTTTGCGGTACCCATATCGCGGAACTTAATACCCAGAGGTTTGCCGCTTTCATCAAGATCGAACTGAACTTCAATTTTTTCAAAGTAGAAAGCTCCCGCAGAAAACCGTCTGGTCCTTAACTTCTGTGCCATGGCATGAAGGACCAGTATCTGTTCCTTCATTTCTCCCTCGCCTGAATCGATGATTTCCTGAGCTTCATTATATGAAAAACGCCTGTCGGAGTTGATGATGGTCCTTCCAAACCATTCATTCAGCACTTCGGCCTTTTCATTCATCTCAAAAACAGCTGCATATGTGAGCTTGTCCTCACCGGGAATCAGGGAGCAGATGTGATTTGACAGTCTCTCCGGAAGCATTGGCACGACCCTGTCGACAAGATATATTGAAGTAGCTCTTTGCCTTGCTTCTTCCTCGGTGAGCAGGCCCGGCTTTACATAATGGGTTACATCTGCAATGTGGACGCCAACTTCAAGGTTCCCGTTTTCAAGCTTTCTCAGCGACAGTGCGTCATCAAAGTCCCGTGCATCCGACGGATCGATGGTAAAGGTTGGAGTATTACGGAAATCGCGTCTCGACTTTATGTCTGCTTCAGTTATCTCTGCTGATATCCCGGCGGCATCTTTTTCCACTTCTTCGGTGAAGTGCGCAGGCAGTTCGAACTCTGCAAGAATAGCATGCATCTCCGTTTCATGGAGACCGGGATCACCGAGAATATTAATTATTTCAGCAACCGGATTCTTCGATTTAGAGTTCCAGTCAATTACCTTTGCCACAGCTTTCTGTCCCTGCAGGGCCCCATTCAGTTTCGATGTGGGAATGAAGAGGTCAAAAGGCATATTTCTGTTGTCGGGCACAAGAAAAGCAAAGTTTGGCATTACCTCCACAGTTCCCACAAATGTGGTTCTCCATCTTTCGAGTATCTCAACGACTTCTCCTTCCGGTCTTGCTCCTTTCCTCTTAGCATAAAGTCGTACTTTAACCTTATCGCCATGAAGAGCTGTCCGCAGATTATTTGCTGAAATAAAGATGTCATCTTCAAGCTCCGGTGCGGTAATGAACCCATAGCCCATCCTGGTCATGTCGACAGTACCCGTTACATATCCTGGTACGGTATCCCCCCGGCTGAATTTTCCGCTATATATCTCCTTTACCCTGCCCCTGGCTGCAAGATTATTTAATACATCGAGAACCATCTGTCTTTCAGACATATCGGTGATGTTCAGACGCTTCGATATTTGTTTGTAGTTGAAACCCTGACCGGCATTCTTTGCAAGGATGATCTCAATCTGCTGCTCAATTGATTCTTTCGACAAACCCGATCTCTTCCCTCTCTTTCCTTTCTTCCTGCTCATTTTTCAGATTTTTGCGAAGGTACGAAAATGATGGTGAAATGTAGTATATTTGGGCAAATGACAGGACCTGATGATATATTAAGCCGGTCGGAATCGGTGGTTACTAAAAAGACCGGGAATGAGTATGTGCTCGTTCCTGTTGTCGATAACATAGCCGATATGGACAGTGTTTACACCCTCAATGAAACAGGAACTTTCATATGGGAAAAGATCGACGGAGAAAAAACCGTCAGGGAGCTTATAAAGGCTGTGGTAGAAGAGTACAATACCGATACTGAAACAGCAACAGCAGACCTGATGGAATTTATTGACGAAATGAAACTCTTCCTCATAATAAAATAGAAATTACCAGTTACTGTTGAAAGAATTCAGCGTAAGTATCGCTAATTATTCAGTCAGGTTCGTGTGCGAATCTGAAAAACCCGTCCTGAATCCGGGGAAGAGATTCAGCAGATTTCTGTCCTCTTCCGCCGCGCCTGACATTATCATAAAGGTTTCTTCAGAAAAATACCAGTTGCCCGAAAACAGCATCAAAGTCTTTGATGCCCCATTTGTTGAAGAGAGAAAAGGACTGAGGATTAAAAAAAGTGACGACTTCTGGAGTATTCATAAAAACGGGCAGGATCTGTATGTAAAAACCAGTTTCCCCTATTCAACACATAATGCGGGGGCACTGCTGAAATTCAGTCTGACAGACAGAAACTGGCACTTATGGATCGACAGCCCGCAGGAGGAAACCGATCCGCTGGAATATCCTCTCGACGGCCTCATCCTGTATTATATCAGTGCAATCAGGGGTGATATCCTGATACATGCTTCAGGAGTCAGTTTAGCTGGAAAAGGATTTCTGTTCAGCGGGATGTCGGGAACAGGAAAGACAACAATGGCCGGATTGTGGAAAAAGGCCGGAGCAAAAATAATTCATGACGATCGCCTTATCCTCAGAAAAACAGTTACAGGATTCCGGATGTTCAACACTCCTGTCTACGATTATGAAGAACCAGTGGAAGCGCAGGTTGATAAAATTTTCCTTATCAGCCACGGACCATCAAACATAATCCACCGGTTATACGGAGCTCAGGCTGTCAGCAGGTTGATTTCAAACTGTATTCAGCATTCCTGGAACAGGGATCTGATAGAACGACTGATGGACAGCGTATCAGAGATCTGCAGAACGGTCCCGGTTTACACCCTGGCATTTTGTCCTGATATTTCAGTTATTGAAGAAATCCTGAAAAATGACTGATAGCAGACCATACGTCAATGCCATAAGGGAAACCGGATTTTCCCTTTTATCGGAGGGTAAAACTCTGAAGATCAGAGCCGAAGGCTATAGCATGTACCCGGCTGTTAAACCCGGCGCAGTAATTTATATAGAAGCTCTGCCGAAAAACTATTTACCATTAACAGGCGAGATAATTGCATGGAAAAGAAAGTCGGGATTTGTGGTTCACAGGGTTGTCCGGATAATTAAAAACGATGATGAAACGGAGATTGTAACCAGGGGTGACAGTTGCAGGTATGAAGACCTGCCCGTTGCCATGGAAAAGCTCGCAGGAAAAGTGGTGAAGATTGAAACACAGTCAGGAACCAATGTAGCTGAAGGCAGTGAACTGATAAGCAAACCTTTGTATCTTTATAACAGATTAATGGTTTGGTTTATAGTTCGTTTTAAGAAATTATTTAACCTTTGAGCCGTATAGGTGTGATCCCCTGTAAAACTGTGTGTTATAGCCGGAAGCAAAATAATAACGGATAAGGAAAGGAATGACAGGCAGAATACCGTCAGGAAGACCAGGCAGGAATCCATTATCACAGGAATGAAAATAAAGCTGAAATATCTCAGGGAATCTGTTAAGCTGGCATGGCGTTCATCACCATCCCTGACACTGGCTAACATAATATCGGTTTTCCTTCGCAGTTTCCTTCCCTTGCTTCTGATCTGGCTGATAAAGGAAGTGATCGATGTCATAACTGAAACAGCAAGGTCTTCCTCAGGAAATATCCACGACATTTTGTGGCTTCTGATAATCCTTGTGATAATATGGTTCTTCGATGAGGCCTCAGCTGATCTGGGCAACTATATAAGGAAAAAACAATCTGTGAAACTGGAAGCCTACATGTACAGGCTTCTTCATGATAAGGCCGTAAAGCTTGACCTGGAATATTTTGAACAACCCGAATACTTCGATTTGCTTTCAAGGGCTTCCCGTGATGCACCCTGGAGACCCAACAGTATACTGAACAACCTGACCGGTATGCTTCGCAGTCTGATGTCACTGGCAATAATGGGAGGTCTCCTTGTATTCCTTCACTGGACGATCGCGCTGCTTTTACTGGCTGTCAATATACCTGCAGTCTGGATGCGGATTCATTACGCAGACATACTTTACAATGTCCGCAGGGAGCAGACATCGGAGGAAAGAAAAGCAGCATACTTTAACTGGCTTCTTACCGGAGGGAGGCCCTCAAGGGAGCTCAGACTCTTCGGACTGGGAAATTATTTCATTTCTCTTTTCAGAAAATCCTTCCTGAAAACAAAATATGAAGAACTTCAGATAATAAGAAGAAGAACCAGGATTGAAATGATTTCAGGCTTTGTGAAGGCGGCAGCGGTTTTCGTCACTTTGATTGTAGTGTCGGGAGAGACGATAAAAGGAACGCTTACACTGGGACAGATGGCCATGTTCCTTCTTGCCTTCAGACAGGGTATGGTCGCCATCAGGGAACTTCTGGGATCAGTATCAGGTCTGTATGAAGATACGCTCTTCATATCCGATACTTTTGAATTCCTTGCTCTCAGGGAAAAAATTATACCTGTCTCTCCCGAAGCAGACCTGGAAGTATTCAATGAAAGTATCAGCGCTGAAAATATTTCTTACAGTTACCCCGGGAATAATGTAAAAGCTGTCGATGGTATAACATTTAAAATTAATAAAGGTGAGATAATTGCTGTGGTAGGACCTAACGGAGCAGGAAAAAGCACTCTTGCAAAGCTCCTTACCCGTCTTTATGATCCCGACTCAGGAACTTTCTTTATGGATGGGCAGGATATAAAGCATTTTTCTCCTGATGAGTACAGGAAACTGTTCTCAGTCGTCTTCCAGGATTTTATGCTTTACAACCTTTCTGCAGGCGAGAATATTCGTCTGGGAAGCATAGAATCGCCGGATTCTGAAGAAAAGATCATAGCGTCAGCTTCCACAGCCGGCATTGACGACCTCATAAAGGACCTTCCCAAAGGTTATGCGACGGTAATAGGAAATCTTTTCGACGACAGCCGGGATCTGAGCTGGGGTGAGTGGCAGAAGATAGCTCTGGCAAGGGCATTGTTCAGGGATGCCCCTGTTCTCATCCTTGATGAACCTTCCAGCGCCCTTGACGCCGACACGGAATATGAGATATTCAGCAGATTCAGGGAAATAGTACGCGGCAGAACCTCCATACTAATCAGTCACAGGTTCTCAAATGTCAGCCTTGCCGACAGGATCATTGTCCTCGACAGGGGCAAAATTGTTGAGACCGGGAGTCATGATGAACTGATCAACAAAAAAGGTCTGTACTATAAGATGTATTCAAAACAGACTGCCAGATTTCTGAATGAAAAACAAATTTGATATAAAGGATGAAGAGATCTTTCTTCTGGGTTTATGCAGGCTTTCATTCGGTGCAGAACTCAGGGTAATGCTTCTTGCCCTGGCAGAGACAATAAACGACTGGTCATATTTTACTGAGCTTGCTAATAAGCACGGTGTCGAAGCACTTGTATATCATAACCTCCAAACGCTTGACTTCCTGAAATATGTTCCTCCTGAACAGGCCTCCCGCCTGCATAATGCACTGATGGTGAATGTCAGCCGGAATACATCTAAAATCAGATCACTGGCCGGAGTTATGAAGCTTCTCGACAAGTGGAATATCAGGACTGTCATGCTTAAGGGAATGGCGCTCGAACTAATGGTGTACGGTAATTGCGGTCTTCGTCAGATGACCGATGTGGATGTACTCACGACACGTGAGGAATCGGCCAGAGCCAGAGAGATACTGATGAAAAACGGATTTAAATCCTACCCGGTAAAATCCTTTCTTCATATTCCTATTCTTGCCGATATCGGCAAACACCTGCCCACCCTGGAAAAAGATGGTTTTGCAATTGAATTTCATCATGAGCTTTTTGGCATAAAGAAACATCTGTTAACCGGACTTTTGTTTGATACAGGCACATTGTTTGACACAGATCTTGTAAGGGTCTTCCTTCCTCAGCCGCAGATATTTTTTCTGTATCTTGTCCGCCACCTGCATTTACATGAAAGGAACAATGAATCCCAGCTAAGGCTTTATGCCGACCTTGTAGTCATGATAGAAAAATACAGGGATGAAATAATAAATATCGATCTCTTGTCGCATGCACTGAAAGCCCGTATGGGTGATATCCTGGCATGGAAGCTGGAACCTCTCAGAGATCTGTGGGGTATTTCATTCCCTGACTGGCTTAACAGCTACATCGACAAATGGTACGACCCTGCGTCGGTAAATAAGTTTATCTTCTTCCTGAAAAGCCCCAAGGGCAATCCTCTGCCAGACAGGGCAAAGACATACCGCAGGACTGTAAAAGAGATCCCGGGAATCCACAGAAAGATCCTGTTCATTCTTGGTGATCTTTTTCCCACAATAACTTTCATGAAAAGAAGGTATAATTGCAGGAATTACCTGCAGGCCTTTTTTCATTATCCGCTAAGGCTGGGTAAACTCTGGTACCTGATTAAGTTCTGAAATTGCCTGATAATAGCATTCAGAAGTGAGTTGATTATTAGTAATCCGGGCTGGGAATTTGCTTTTTCCGGTTTTTTTTGCTATCTTAATACTTATATACCCTCACAAAAGAATTAGCCCGAAATATAAAGGAGCATCGCAATGATCATGATCATCATCAGTAATGCCTCAATAAGAAATTGGGTGAATGCTGCAGGATTGAGTTTCTTTTTTACTACCGTGACCATTGCAGCCTGAATCAGCACCCATGCTATTGCAATCACGAGAAAGGTATTTGACATAGGCCAGGCGGCCGATGTTAATGTAAAAGATATGAAAACACTTGCATAAAGGTATCCCATCAGGAAAAGGAGAAGAGGATGGCCATCAGGATAATAACCTCTGAAGATAAACCATCCCAGAACAAGGTAAATTATCGTTACAAAAAGTAACAGATAGGTAAAAAGCTTGTTGCCCTGGTTCAGAAAGCCAAAGAAACCAGCTACAATTCCGGTAAGGAACAACAGTGTGCAGATTATCGAAAGAGCTTTTTTATTTTTCATTTCTATTGATGAAGGTATGTTTACTTTATTTTTTTGAGAAAACCCTGTCGTATTTTTCGAGCCATATTCTGTAGTATCCTCCCGTTATGACAAGTGAGTCGGTGGGATCAGAAATATTTTTGACCCTGCAATGAAAATCTCCGAGAACATCTCCCATTTCCTGTCCCAGTATTCTGAATTCTCCTGCACTGGCCTGATAGGTTTTTGATATTCCGCCTGCCAGTTCCACAATGAACCTTGCATCAAATTCGGGGTAGGGGAAGATAGTTTTACCGAAGGAAGTGTCGTATGCCTGAATATAGAGAGAAGATTGTCCAAGGTTATAGATGTGCCAGTCCAGGCCCTGCCGTTCGGTTCCGATATAATCGGTATAACGGTAAGCATAACCTTTAAAGGTATATAGTTTACCGCCTATGTTGTATTCCAGAAGTTCGGCACGGGGTGTTTCTTCGGTGCAGGCGGATAAAAAAGCCACAATGCATATTAGTGTCAGTGCAATTCTTTTCATGTGGAATGAATTTGAAGATAAAGTTACAAAAAACCATTGATGTATGGAATAAACCGGGTCCTTACCATGAAGGAGCCCGGGGAGAAATGAATCTGCCCCGGGCCTGGATCCGCTGGTAAAGAAGGGATAATTAACCTCAATCAGCACGAGGTGCAGCGGATAGTGTTTATTTTTTCATTTCATCCTGAGGAAGATACCTGTTTCCTTTTTTCCACAAATTTCTGCCCAGAGTATATGCAAGCAGAAATCCCCCCAGGATGAAAAAGAGTATCTGAAGCAGGGTGATTCCTGTGGTAAAATAGGCGAGCACTTCCTTATTGCGGACAATGGCAAATAAAACCCCTGTAACAAATCCCCAGGGAATACCTATATTCCAGATTGCTCTTTTCCAGTAGAATTCTTTAAATGATTTGTAATGCATTGTAACTCCAGATAATGTTCTATGTTTTCTTTTTACTCTGGTTTTAGTTTGTTAAAGTGATCTCTACAGCGAGGAAATGACCGACATTATCGTCACCCATTTCTTCAGTGCTTTTACCAAGATCTTTGTACCATTTACCCCAGCGGTATACCCAACCTTCTTTTTCTGAATCTGTTTTAATGACTCCTAAAAATGGCATATAGGTTATTCCCTCTGAAATTTCACCAGTTTCTGTGTTTTTAGATTTATACTTAAACTCGTTTTCTTTAATAATTAAGAATTCAACTGCAACGAACATCCCTTCTTCAGGAAACACTAAATGTTTGTATGCAAGATTTTTTATCTGATTTGACCTTCTTCCTTCCCTGACTTTGATCAGGTGATTCTCTGCAAGAATATCATTCCCGGGAAACCCTGATGAATCTACCGACAACAACCTTAAATTGAAAATTGCCTCTGTTTTACTGAATGATTCCAGTTTTATCGAACTAATAAACGGGGTTAAAGAATATTCTTCTTTAAACTCAAAATACCGGGCAAATATCTGAGGGCCCATAGGAGAGGTGTACTTATTTACTTGAGTCTTCCTATACTTGCCAATTCTTATTTCGAGATTCTTTTTAGGCTGGATATTGATTTCAGGAATTGAATAAGTTACTGGAGATAAATAAATCTCAAGATAATTAGTGTCAATAGTTACTATTTTTCTCTCGTATCCAATCGAAGAAATAACCAGGTTTTTGCCGATAAGATCATTTTCAAATTCATAAAAACCCTTTTTATCTGAGGTTGTGCCAGAATTTTCATCCTGAACCCAGATATTTACAAAGGGAATAGGATTTTTATCCACTGAATCAAAAATATAACCATTAACCTGGGATAATAATTCAGCAGGAGTTAATACTAAAAAGACAATAATGGACTTATATCTGTTCATGTTTAAAGCTTGTCTTTCAAATTTAATATTCTTTAGGCTTTTATATGAATAAGGATGTCTCAAATTTTACTTCAACATTTGATCTGCTTTTTGATGTTCTGTTAACCAAATAGTCACTGTTTGATTTTCGTTACTCCCAAATTTCGGATAAAATGCAAAAAAATAAAAGCTGACAATTCAGTTATTTTCTGAGACATCCTTATCCGTCAAATCATTTACTCGGCAATCCCGAAGTATTCATTATATGTCTCGGCCCAGTTTTCTCCCAGAGTAGCAAAAAAATCTTTAAATGAAATACCAAGTGATGTGGCATGACTATCAAAATTTTCACCTAGAGAAATACTTGCTGTTTCCCAGATAGTCTGGAAGATATCAGCCACTGATTCTACAAACCAGCAAATACCATCCCATAAACTTGACCAGAAGTCACCTGCAGTTCGAAATTCAAATCTTTGTTCAAGATCTTCGATTTCAAAAACATTTAAATTTTCCATAGTTGAAGAGTTTAGTTAATGATCCGGGAATTTTTGTTTGGCTCAGATTTTCTATCCCGTTTAAAAAACCTGATCTTTATTGTCCTCCAGATTAACTGAATTATCAGAAAGTAGAACAGAGCAGCCATGATCAGAACACCGAAATTGACTGAACTCATGTCCGGATTACCCGAAATGAGATCCCTGACAAGCCGGAAAACTGTTATCGGAAATTCAACTATTTCCCTGGTATAGGAGAAAAAGATAACAAACAGCAGAATCAGTATAATTCCGTAGCTCATAAAACCGAATACAGCCAGCAAGGCTGCTCCACGGTTTAATTTTACGGACCTTCGACCTGAAATGTTATTAAATATGTCTATCATGGCTCTTTTGGAATTTGGTTTTAGATTTGGATAATCAAGAATATCACTTAAAACCCAGTACCCGTCATACCTTAAAAAAGGATTTAGCTGTTGCAGAAGAATTGTGAAATTGATAAATGAAACTACTCTGAAAAGGTAGCTTTGTGTAATTAAGGAAATGGCTAACAGGAGAAGCATATAAATCAATTCAAAGTATATCCCTCCCAGATTCACCTGAATTCTTTCATTTCTCGGGATCATCCAGATACCTGAAACATCAGAATAAAAAACAGGAAATATAAAATAAAACCCTATTCCGATAGCCCCATGGCGTGCTCCGTACTTTTCACACCCGGCAATGTGACCAAATTCATGAATCACAGGGGCTGCCATCAACAATATCCCATACATAAAAGCAGCCTCAACAGAAAAGTTAAGTCCGGAGGCCTTCAAATTACCAGAGAATAATAATAATGAGTTGATAATGTTAATCAATAAACCACATAAAAGAAGGGGATAGAACAACTTCCCATTAAACAGGAATGTAAAAACCCGGCCTAACTTTCCGGCTATCCTTGAGGGAATGATTTTTATTTTTAAATACAGATATTGATTTAAAATATCTTCACGCCTGCTCTTAAATCTGTCTGTCAAATTATCTGAGACTTTCTGAAAATGTTCAAAGGTCACTTCCTGTCCATGATCCCGCAGATAAGCACTATATGCCGATTCTATTGTTGAATTTGACTGTAAGGACCTGATCATTTTTAATGTATTGCCGTTAACTATGAAGTATCTGTCATTGCCGTTCGAAACGATATACTTATCCTTCCGCATTGCCACTCCTATGTCAAGATCAAGAAGCATTATTTTGTAATCTATCAGCTAATCCTTAACCCAAAATTGTTAGTCAATAACTGCCGTCACTTGCAACCAGGTTCATGAATACAAGCATCTTTTACTGGCAAGCCAGGAAGGCTTACCAGTAATCAGATGCATCACCTTTTCAAAAAGCTCTCATAAAATTTTGTTCAGCACGAAGAAATGCCCCGACCTATGTTTGTCGAGATAACGAATATAAAACCTAAAACTCCGATTTTTTCGGAGTTTCGAATTTTTTTCAAAAAATTTTAAGAGAGAATCCTGCCTGAAACTAAAAAGAGGCACAGATTTCTAAAACCCACACCCTACTTAATATAATTCTGCATAACTAATGCAGATCATTCCCTGTGCTCAGGATCACATGGAATTGATACAAGGGGGAAAAACAGCATCGCAACCATCAACAGCGCCGGCCATTTATGATCCGGCTGGCTGATTCCCGCTTGCAGGCCCCGTGACAGTGGAAGTACAAAATACATGATCCCGGGACTGCTCCTTCCTTCCCGCCACAGCATAATTCTGTAATTGACCTGTTACTCCTCAACCTCTATGAAATCACATACAAACTTTACGTTATTGCGGTAACAATAACTTCTGTCAACACGTGAATAATAAATCGGCGCCTTAAGCTCATCCTTCATCAGTCTGATGACCTGATAAACCTGACTTACCGATATGCCCAGCCTTTCAGCAAGCTCCTCCGGAGTGCCCGTCGCTCTCCTGCGCAATAAAAGGTCTAACCTCTCAATACGCCTTATCTGATTATAGAATTGCATAATCAATCTGGTTTTAATTTAGCTACTGATCAGGTTCTAAAATAATTCTATATACACATGTAACAAGGTGCCATTTTGTGACATCAATTTTCCACAAATTTTGATGAAAAGACCTTAATTTATAACGATTCTAAATAAATCGGCCCTTAGATCAAATAAAAACCCCCTTCCTGACATTCAGGAAGGGGGCTGAAAAGAATGATCTGACCTTTTTAATGCAGAAGGGTAATATCACCCACCATCTTGAAGGGCTTGCCATTGGCATACTTTCCTTCAACGTACCATACATATACTCCCTGCGGACAAAGCTGCCCCTTGTAGTAACCGTTCCACGGGATATTGATACTGTTGCTCTGGAAGATAAGCATGCCCTGCCTGTTGAATATCTGCAACTTGTAGTTGGTAACCTTCTCCCTGATCGGCGGGAAGAAGAACTGGTCTATCTCTGTTCCTCCCGTAGGCAGATCGGTACGCTCAATAGGTCCATCCAGGTTAGGTTTGAAGACTGTGGAGAATCTTACCTCGCCGGGAGGCTCAACGGTGACTGCCGGTGACAGAACGTATTTGTCGGAACAGCCGTTACTCGAGTAAGCCCAGAGAGTTATGTCATAAACACCTTCCTCCATGTACTTGTGGAAAGGTTCTTTCTGCCTCGAAGTGTCTCCATCGCCAAAGTCCCACAGATAGTAATCGGCATTCTGTGTCAGGTTAAAGCACCTTACACGTTCATCGTTCACATAAACCAGCTGGGGTGCAACTTCAAAGTAAGCCTGAGGTGAAATGTATGCATGAACCACCTGCTGTTTTGTCGATGTTCCACCCGGACCGGTAACCCTAAGCTCAACAACATAGGTGCCTGGTGAGAAATAAGTGTAGGTCGGATTCTCCTCCACCGACATGCCTCCGTCACCAAACTTCCACAGGAAGGTTGTTCCCGGCGTGTCTTTATTCACGGTGGTGTTTTTGATCTCGATAGAAAGAGGAGCACACCCGGAAGGTATCGAATCAAAGTCAGCTACCGGCGGTTCAGGCAGAATGGTGACCTGATGGCTTATCTGGCTTGAACACTTCTCATTTGAAACTGTAAGTACTACATCGAAGGTTGCAATGGATCCTGTATAGATGTGTGAAGGATTATTAACCGAGGAAGAGCCTCCGTCACCAAAATCCCAGTCATAATTCCACGGTAAGCCTGCAGGTGTCGTCAGATCGTTGAACTGGAAGCTGTTACCACCCGGCAGATATGTCTGCGATTCAGGCACTGCCTCAAACTGAGCCTGCGGCTGGGCAAGAACGACGATATCAAATGTTGTCGAGTCCTTACACCCGTAGAATGAGGTCGTTACAAGCTTGACCGTTCTGGTGACCGGTGTTCCGGTATTAAGGTAGATGTGTGTCGGAGCCAGTCCGAATCCGTCGGGAGTGCCATCGCCAAAGTCCCATGAGTAATTACTTGCTCCAGGCATTGCAGTAAAGGTTATCACGCTGCCACTGCAGACACTGTCATCGCTTGCCGTGAAGGAGGCATCTACAGCCGGGTAAACCGTTACCATTGCCGAACTGCTTGCGGTACAACCGGCCAGGGAGTTTACAGTAAGTGTTACTGTCCGGTAAAGTACCGTCGACGGAGTCGTATTAATGAAGGTATGAACAGGACTCTCATCAGTTATATTTACCGGTGTACCATCTCCGAAGTTCCAGCTCCAGCTTGCCATTCCGGTCATGTCCTTCGTAAAGGTTATTTCTGCCGGGGTACAGCCAAAGTCAGGTACTGTTGTAAAAGTCGGATCAGGTGAATCCACGACAACCGACACGCTGCCTTCACCAAAACATCCATTATTATCTCTTACCCTGTAGGTCAGGTTATAAGTATCTGCGATCAGGGTTCTGAACGTAGGATTCTGGATGAAGTAATTATTAAGTGGGCCAACGTCTCCTGTCCATGTATGAGTAGCCCATGGTGCTGTCCCTGAACTTATTATCGGTGTCAGTTCAAAGCCTACTCCGCCGCATGCAGGTATCGGATCTTCGGCAAATGTAACTTCGGGCAGAGGATGAACCGTGAGCAGGGCTCCGTTGGAATAAGTGGTTGCGCAGAATGCCTGAAATGCAAGCCGGTACTGATAGTTGTTGAGTGTATCCGGAACATCTATGAGTGCAAGCTGCTGAGATGTGGTGCCGCTATAGATCTCATTATCATAAATGTCATGCCAGGTAAATCCTCCATCACGGGTTACCTGCCATCTGAGAGAGTCAATCATTCCCGCTCCGTAGGATACAAAGTAGACAGGTCCGCTGCCGTTACAAACTGCTGCCGGAACAGGATGCTTTGATACTGTAGGCGGAACATTCACACGCAGGGTAACATAATTTGAGTAAATCGATGATCCGCATGTTCCATCAAGTATCAGCCTGAAAATGTAGTTATTGAAGCTTCCCGGAGCATTAAGTATCCTAAGGGTATCAGTACCCTGGCCGATGAAGTTGATCCCATCGTCCACAACAGTTGCGAATGGGGCTGAAGGAGCCTTGAATTGCCATTCGTATGAAAGGTTTGTTCCTTCTGCCACCACGCCGAAGGCTGCATTATCAGTTGAACAGATGGTTGTGTCTTTCGGCTGGAAGATGATCTCCGGAGCAGTGTTAACCGTTAATGTGACGTCGTTCGAAGCTGCATCTGTTCCGCATGATGAGGCTACAGCTCTGTAAACGTATCCGTTCATATCCCTCGTCGCTCCGAAGAGATAAAGGGTTGGTGTAGTTGCCCCGAAATAGAGACCTGTATCAACCACCTGTGTGAATCCTGCACCAAGACCTCTGTCTTCATACCACTGGTATGTATTGTCAATACCGCTGGCTTCAACCTTGAATGTCACTATACCGTATTCACATGTCTCTGCCGACAGAGGCTCCAGGGTAATCAGGGGATCAGGTTTTACTGTAACTGTTGCAGAACCTGTGAGGTATGGCAGACCTGTAACCTCGCATCCGTTGGCATCACGAACTCTTGTAATCGTGTAAGTAGTTGTATTAACAGGACTTACAATAATATCTTCTCCGCTGTTATAATTTATCCTGTTTATACCCGGATCAATATCCACTTCGAACGGGCCCAATCCTACCGGCAGGTTTACATTCAGTATTGCAGATTCACCCAGACAGATCGTTGCTCCACCGCTAAGTGTGGCAAAGGGCAGAGGATTTACGGTTATCGTAAACGACTCTGAGGGTCCGGTACATGTTACAGAACCGTACGTGAAATGAGGCGTAACTGTTATCGTTGCCACTATGGGGATAATTCCGTTATTGACAGCATTGAAGGATGCTATGTCGCCTGTCCCGCTGGCTGCCAGGCCTATAACAGGTGCATTGTTCGTCCAGCTGTAAGTAGTCGTACCTACTCCGTTGTTCGAGGTGAATGTAACGGCCGTAACAGCTGATCCGCTGCAAACTTCCTGGTCGGCAGGATCGTTAACATGTCCCGAAGGATTTACAGTGATGGTAAAGGTCTCTGCCGGTCCGTCGCAGGTAACCGACCCGTTGGTGAAATGCGGTGTTACAGTGATGGTTGCAACCTCAGGTATAAGACCATTATTTACTGCAGGGAAGGCAATTATATTGCCAGTTCCGTTATCAGTCAGTCCTATGCTGGTATTGTCATTGGTCCATGAGTAAGTTGTCACTCCTCCTGAATTGACCGTTCCGAAGAATATCGTTGTTACCATCGACCCGTTACATATCACCTGATCTGAAATCGTATTTACCTGGGCTGTCGGATTGACAGTTATTGTAAAGGTCTGTGATGGTCCTGTACAGCTCTCTGTACCGTATTCCACAGTCGGTGTCACGGTGATCGTGGCTGTGACCGGAGAGTTACCTGTATTGATCGCCGTGAACGATGCTATATCTCCTGTCCCGGATGCTGCCAGTCCTATACCCGGTGTTGAATTGGTCCAGTTGTAGGTCGTCGTACCTGTCGTGTTAAGGGTGCTGAACACCACTGCTGTCGTCGACGATCCGTTGCATACTACCTGATCCGTCGGATCATTCACCTGGGCTGTCGGACTTACCGTGATAGTGAACGTCTCCGGTGGTCCGTCGCACGTATGAAGGGCATTCATGAAATGTGGCGTGACTGTGATGGTCGCAACTATGTGAGTCGTCCCTCCGTTCAGGGCCATGAACGATGATATGTTTCCTGTGCCAAGGGCTGCAAGGCCTATCTCCGGTGCTGTATTTGTCCAGCTGTAGGTCGTCGTACCTCCCGTGTTGACTGTGCCAAAGGTGATCGTCGGCACTGCCGTCCCGTTGCAGACAAGCTGATCTGAAGGATCATTGACCTGTGCCGTCGGATTCACCGTGATCGTAAAGGTCTGTGAAGGCCCGTCGCAGATCTCACTCAGATAATCATAATGCGGCGTAACTGTGATTGTCGCTGTAACAGGCTCAGTCCCTGTATTCACTGCATTGAAAGAGCCTATATCGCCGCTACCTGTTGCCGCAAGACCTATGCCCGGTGCATTGTTGGTCCAGCTGTACGTCGTGATACCTACTGTGTTGTTGGTCGCGAATGTGACTGGCAACGTCGCTTCTCCGTTACATACAACCTGGTCCGAAGGATCATTAACCTGAGCCCTCGGGTTGACCGTGATAGTGAAGCTCTCTGATGGACCGTCGCAGGTAACACTTCCGTTTGTGAAATGAGGTGTTACCGTGATAGTCGCTACAACAGGTGAAGTACCTGTATTGACAGCTGTGAAGAATGGTATGTTCCCGTTCCCGCTGCCCCCTAGACCTATGCCCGGTGTGTCGTTGGTCCAGCTGTAAGTAGTCGTTCCTATTGTGTTGTTGGTGGTGAACTCAACAGTGGTGGTAGGCGATCCGTGGCATACTACCTGATCCGATGGATCATTGACCTGGCCTGTCGGGT